>TARA_R110002126_G_scaffold27101_2_pt1 | contig 20423 bp, 30 predicted proteins | sample TARA_R110002126 | Tara Oceans TARA_R110002126 (sample SAMEA4397536) | marine metagenome | biome: Polar Biome; feature: [DCM] deep chlorophyll maximum layer (ENVO:01000326); material: water (ENVO:00002006), including particulate matter (ENVO:01000060) such as... | depth 30 m
GCTGTTGCTCCATTGACAGCAGCGGTGTTTAATTATTTGCGTCCATCAGGCACGCAAGCATACAAGTCGGATGCAATTTTTCCTTGGGTTTCCGAGTATGATAGAAACCCTGATTTAGAGATTCCTGATAAGGATAAAGTCAGTAATACTTTGTTGAACTTTTTGGCTCAAGCACCCGGCTTTAGCATGGAGAAAATCAATGGCGGCAATTCAGCAGTTTAGTGTTGAAGGTTTTCCCGAATTATTTGCTGCAATGGATATTCTTAAAGAAGAAATCGGCAAAGGCAAAACCGACAAAATTTATCGACAGGCAATGAAAGCGGCATTTGCTCCTGTGTTAAATGCTGCAAAACAAAACGCGCCAAAAGATACGGGGCAACTAGCCGCCCGTATTTACATGAAGGTGCATCGTCCAAACCAAAGCGATAAAAAAAGCAAGTATTACGAACGTGGAGAAATCTACATGGCGCGTGTATCTGCAAGCCCATTAAGAGATGACTCTAACTTACACGTTGTATTAAATAAGCGCGGACGTTTTCAAAGCGTGTGGCGCAACAAACGCCCAGTTGCGGTGTCACAAGAATTTGGTAATGCATCAACACCAAAGCATCCTTTTTTGCGACCAGCATTAGAGGCAAACACACAATTAGTTGTTTCAATTTTAGGTGACCAATTGCGTTCAGCGATTGATGAAATAGCGCGTAAAGCGGCAAGAGGCGTGAAAGGTTAATCATGGCACAAATTGGTTCACTATCAGTAAAACTTGGTCTTGTAACTGTCGAATGGGATAAGGCTACCGATAACGCAAAGCGTTCTGCAAAAGAATTGCAAACGCAATTTGATGTATTAGGTAATAAAGTACAAAACTTATCGGATAAATTTAAAAGTTTTACAGGTGTTGGTGCTGCATTAGGCTTGGGTTTTTTATATCACGAAGCAGTAGCACTTACGGATGAAATTGATGACCTATCAAAAAGTTTTGGATTAAGCACTGGAGAAATATTAGCTTTTCGTGATGCTTTACAGCAATCTGGTGGTAAAGCAGAAAGCGCAGATAAAGCGCTAAATACGCTGTTTGGAAAAATTGCTGATGCAAAAAGCGGCAATGATTCTGCCATTGCTCAATTTGAAAAATTAGGTATTGCTTTTGATGAATTAAAAACACTTAGCCCTTACGAAGCAATCCAAAAAGTAGCAAGTGGTTTTTCAAACATAACAGATCAATTTGAAAAAACAAAAGCAATTAAAGATGTTTTAGGCAAAGCAGGAATAGGAGTTGATTTAGAAAATGTAGCCGCTGCGTTAAAAAAAGGCACCGGTGAATTTGATAAATATAACGAATCAATTAAAAAAGTTGGTCAAGTTTCTGATGCGTTAAAAAAGAATTTAACAAATTTGACGTTGGCATTTGCTGATTTAATTGCGCCGTTATCTCAATCGCAAGTCATAAAAATTGAAACATTTAGTGCTGCATTAAAAGGAATTGCTGCTGGTGCTGCTGTTGCTGCAATTGCAACAATGGCGGTCAATTTTAAAAATTTAGCTGTTGCAATAAATTCAGCGGCAGCAGCAGGCGCATTGTTTAATTTAACTGCTGGTGGTGCAACGCCAATTGGTTTGATTATTAAAGCAGTGACCGCAGCAACAGCAATTGGAACATTTATTTATGTTACAGGTTCAGCGGCTAATGAATCAGGTATTAGCAATTCTGATTTTGATAGAGGCGCAGCAGAAGAAGAAAGGCAAAGAAGGCTGAAATTAGGACAAATTCCTAACAAAAGTCCTTTTGTTGGTAAAACACCAAATTTAGGAACATTGCTTGGTCGACCATTAGATCAACATGGGCAATTTATGCCCGAAGGTTCATTTAAAGCAGCTGGAACACCAAGTGCAAAAGATGGTGGTTCTGTTTCTAATGAAACTGTAGCATTAAAAACGCAAATTGCTTTAATAAAAGACTTGAAAAAATTAGATAGTGAAAAAAATGCTTTTGATTTAGATACAACTAAAACAGAATTAGAAAAAAAATTAAATGATATTGAAGCAGAAAGACAAAAAAAATTAAAACAAACGGATGCAGAAACGCGACAAAAAATTGCGTCTGGCGGCGACACAATGACTGCTGCATTAAAAAACGCAACTTATGCAGAAGCAACAGCAAAAAAAGAAAGAATAAATCAAGAATCTGCCGATGCAAAAGCGTTGGCAAATCAACAAGACAGACTGCGATTAAGTAAAGAAAATATTGAAAATCAAAAATTGTCAGCACAAATTTTGTTAGATGCTGAAAAAAATGCTTTTGGCATGGATATGTCTAAAACAGAATTAGAAAAAAAATTAAATGAAATTGAAATAACTAAAAGAAAGAAGTTTGCTGAAATAGATGCTGAAGCAAACCAAAAAATGGCTGGTGGAAGTAATGTAACAAAAGAAGCATTAGCCGAAGCAACAATAAAAAAACGTCAAGCAACTCAAGAAGCTACTGATGCAGCAGCAATGGCGAATTTGCAAGATAGATTGCGGTTAAGTCAAAATGCTATTGAAAATGAAAAATTGTCAGCAGAAATTTTGTTGGAAAGTCAAAGAAGCGCTTTCAACATGGATGTTTCGAAAACAGAATTAGAAAAACAATTATATGACGTTGAAATAAATAGACAAAAAAGAATTGCTCAAATAGATGCAGAAGCAAAACAAAGAATGGCTGGCGGCAGCAATGTAGCAAGTGAAACATTGGCAGAAGCAACAATAAAAAAACAACAAGCAAATCAAGAAGCAAGCGATGCGGCAGCAATATTAAGACAAAAAGATCGTCTTCGTTTAAATCAAGAAGCTGTTGAAGCAGAAAGGCAATTAGCAGAAATTGATGAACAGAATATGGTTGAGGCATTTGGTTTTTACAATGCCCAAATAGAAATAGAACAAGCAAAAAAAGTAGCACTTGCAAGAGAAGCGGTAGATGCAGAAGAAGCAATCAGAATTGAAACTGAGCAAAATATAGCAGAAGCCGCTGGTTTTTATAATGCTCAAATTCTTGAAGAAGCAGCAAAAAGAGTTGTGCTTGCAAGAGAAGCATTAGAAGCTGAAGAAGCAATTAGGCAAGAATCAGAAAAAACAACAGAAGAAGCATGGAGTTATGTTGACGCTAAAACAGCAGCACAATTAGCATTTCACAATGAAGCCGAAGAAAATAGAAGGATTACAAATACAATAAATGAACGTTTATTTTATGAAAATGGATTGGCAATGTTGTCAGACAAACAACGTCAAAATTTAATGGATGCGTATGATTTAGAAGCTGGAATTGTAGAACTTAAACGACAAGCAGATAAATTAGGTATTGATACAACAACAGAATCTTTTGAAAATTTTATTGATAAATTAAAAACAACAAGACAAAAAACTATAGAATTAAAACAAGACCAAGAAGATTTTCAAAAAACATTTACCTATGGTTGGTTTAAAGCATTTAATGAATATGCAGACAATGCAGAAAATGCAGCATTACGCGCACAAGATATATTTAAATCAATGACTGATGTATTGACCAATTCTATAAATGAATTTGTTGATACAGGCACAGTAGCGTGGGATAGACTTATTGAAAACATCATAAAAGGAATGTTAAAAGCAGAATTGCAAAGACAAGCAAGCCAATTGTTTAGCATGGGTTTTAGCGCATTAAGAGGAATGTTGGGCGGTAGTCCAATGACACCAGCTTACGATATACCAGTTATGTCGGCGCACGCATCGGGCGGTGTTGCTAGTGCAAATACGTTATCAATAGTGGGTGAACGTGGTCCAGAATTGTTCATGCCAAAAACATCGGGCGCAATAATTCCTAACAATCAATTGTCGACAATGGGCGGCGGTCAAACAATTAACTACAATGGACCATACATTGCAAGCATGAGCGCAATAGACACGCAAAGCGGCGTACAGTTTTTGTCAAAAAACAAGCAAGCAGTTTGGGCAACTTATCAATCTGCTAATCGCAGTATTCCTATGTCGAGGTAAATCATGGCAGTTCCAAATACATTCGCAACGTCAACAAGCCCAATACCGCTTGCTAACTTAGACGCAAATTTTGCATATTACGATGCAGGATTTTCTTTAAGTGGTGCAGCAGTCACGTTTGCAGGAAGCATTACGCTTACTACGGGAACCGTTAATGGAGTTCCTTATCTTAATGCAAGCAAGGTTTTAACTACTGGTTCGGCTTTTACTTTTAGTGGAACAAATGCCGTTATCAACGTTACCGATAACACCAACGCAGCTTTACGAATCACACAGCTTGGCACAGGCAATGCGTTGTTAGTTGAAGATATTGCAAATCCAGATGCCTCGCCTTTTTTAATTAATAATGGTGGAGTTGTAGTCAAAGGTGCTACGCAAGCATATGACACAACCACTGGGAATACTCCAGTCGTTCAACTTCATGCTTCAACTTCAAACACTCAAACTACGGGATATGCAGCAACAAATTGGGCTACTGCTACTGGAGGAAGTTCATTTACTCTTGCAAAAAGTCGAGGCGGTGTAATTGGAACGCACGCTATAACGGCAGATGGTGATAATTTAGGAATTATTTATTTTTTAGGTTCTGATGGAACTACATTTATACAAGCGGCGCAAATTACGGGAAGCGTAGACGGAACACCCGGCACAAGCGATATGCCCGGACGTTTGACGTTTAGCACCACTGCTGACGGTGCAAGTAGTCCCACCGAAAGAATGCGTATTGATAGCAATGGTGATGTAGGTATCGGCACAACAAATCCTTTAGTTAAACTTGAAATAGCTGGAAATAGTAATCAAACGTGGACAGTAACAGCATCTATTACTGGAACGACAATGGATGTAACCGCAGTAACAACTGGAACTATTGCTGTCGGTGATTTGGTATTTGCGGGTGCAGTGCAACCATACACTAGGGTGACTGCTCTAGGAACAGGAACAGGCGGAATTGGTACATATACGGTTAGCGTTTTTCAAACGGTTGTGTCTTCAACTGTTACGGGAACTACGCAATACGGCTCTAATGTTATTCGGATAACGGGTACAGATACAAGTGAAAGTACTGGACAACCAACAGGCATTTTGCAGTTTTATACGTCTGATTCTTCTGCGCCAACTGCGGGGGTTGGTGCTTATGTTGCCGCAATTGCTGAAGGCACTGTACCCGACACAGCACTTATTTTTGGTACACGGGACAATGCTGGCGGCGGTATTGATGCTAACGAACGTGTGCGAATTGACAGTAGTGGAAATTTTATAGTTTCTACAGGCTCATCTGTTGTATATGCGCCAGCACCAGCGGGAATTAGTGCAGCAGCTACGCTAGCAAACGCTGACCTTCGAACGCAAATCATTAGCGCAACGGGAACAACATACACAATTACGATGCCTTTGGGAACAACGCTAGAAACGTTAATTACTTGGTCTGCTGTTAATTTAGGTTATAACTTTTCTGTTATTAACACTGCGACAGGAATAATCACAATGGCAATAAATACTGGCGTAACGTCTTTGGGTTTATTAACTATTGCAGCAGCAACATCCGCGCAATTTCGCATTCGCCGAACAGCGGCAAACACATTTGTGCTTTATCGTCTTTCATAAGGAAATATCATGAATTCTCAAATCGTAACTATTGACGGTGTTGAGCATGACGCTAACACATTTAACGAACAGCAAACGTTATTGCTTCAACACACTATTGACCTTGACCGTAAGATTAAATCTACGCAATTTCAATTGCAGCAACTTCAAGTAAGCAAGGATTCGTTTCTCAAAATGTTGAAAGACGCTTTAGCAGTGCAAGAGGTTGAAGTTTCAAACGAAACGGATTAATCATGAGCCTTCAGACGATTCTTTCTGTTGCCGAATCTGTCGGCATCAATGACCATAAGTTTGCAGGGCAAATGCTGTCCCGCAATATGCGGATTAGTACGTCTGAAATTTTGACTGTGCAACCTTTTGGGTTTACGTTAAAGCCAATGAACTATTTGCTGTATTCGCAAAACAAAGCGGTACTGTCCGCATTGCGTGTAGCGGATAGGATTACAGAGCAATATTTAAGTTTTGCATCAACAGGATGGGTCAATTACATTTCTTACGGCGGCAATATGACCAGCGTTCAAATTGCTGCGACATTGGTGCAAATAAGTTCATACGGGAAAACAATTATTCTTGGTAGTTTGCCATCAATTTCATCTACAGCGTACATTGTGCGTGCTGGTGATTTCATACAAATTGCGCGTTACGCTTACATTGCCACAGCAGACGTTCAACGTGGTGTAGGCAGCACAGTAAACATTCCTGTGCATAGACCACTGTTAACAACAGTTTCAGCGCCAACAACCCCTGTAATTGGTCAATATGGAACAACGACTGCATTAGGTGGCAATACTTACACAGGTATAACATTTTGCGTAATCGTAAAAGATTACCCAACGTACACGTTGACGCCAATTACAAATGATAGTTTTATTGCTTGGGATGGTTCATTTACAGCAATGGAGGTCGTGTTGTGAATTTAATGCCTCCAGTTGATGATACAAACATAATTCGTTATGCGGATTTGTTTCGTTTAATCACGCCTGATGGAACATATTATTTTGCAACAACGCCAACAGCAATCACAGTACCATCAATTTCAAGCACGCCGTTTACTGCGCTTGGTCAATTAGTAAAAGTCAACAGCGTGCAGCGAGATATAAAAAGCACGGCAAATGAAACAAGCGTTACATTAGTTGGCATTGATACGTCAATGCTTGGTTTAGTTCTTGGGTCAAAAATTAAAGGTTCTCAAATTGATTTGTGGCACGCATTTTTTGATGCTAATGGCGATTTGATTACATCAAACAATCAACATTGGATAAATAATGTAGGTAGCACGATTGGATGGACAAATAACGCTAGTAATCCTATTACATGGACTTCAAGTGTTTCAACAACGGGTGTTTATAAATATTTTAGCGGTTATGTAAATTCTTTTACTATTTCAGAACAATGGATGGAAGAAACACGTTCTTATGTTGGTGTGGTAACTATCAGCGCAGCAAACTTTCAATTGGTTTTGCAAAATCGCACAGCGGGAAGGTACACCAATGACAATGCGTGGCAAGCAATTAACCCCGGTGATACGTCAATGAATCGCGTTGCTTTTATTACAAATATTAATTATGCGTTTGGCAGAAAAGCATGATTCGTAAAGCCACTCCAATAGATATGTTTGCGCTTGTAGAGATGATGCGCGGCTATGTTGCGGAAGCGCCTATGGAAACTTTAAAAGACGTAAGCCTACACAATCAACGACACATTGAAGAATTGTTAAGCAGTCTTATTGCAGGGCGCGGGTTTATCTTAATTGATGAAGATTGCCGTGGTTTTATTGCAGCAATGACAATTAACAATGTATGGTGTCCATCAATTTGTGAATTGCATGAACTTGCGTGGTGGGTGCATCCTAATCACAGAGAAGGCACAGTAGGCGGTAGACTGTGGAAATCCTTTGATGCTATTGCTCAAGAATTTTTAGATTGCGGCAGGGCGCAAATTATTTGTACATCTTTAATAGCAAATTCGCCTGCAATAAATTACGAAAAGCGCGGTTATAAAATGTTGCAAACAACGTATTTCAAGGAACTGTAATGGTTGGCACAATTATCGCGACTGCAATTTTTGGTGCTGCTGCTGCTGGTACGTTTGCTTTTACAGCAACTGCGTTTGCCATTAATCTTGTTGCATCTACAATTATTTCGAAAGCATTTGCGCCGACTGTTGATAATCAAACCATCAACGCATCAAACCCTGGCAATACACAGCAAATACCACCAGCAACAGACAACAAATTACCAATTGTTTATGGCACTGGTTATGTAGGTGGAACCGTTGTTGATTTAAGCATTACATCAAACAATCAAGTAATTTATTACGTTTTAGCATTGTCCGAATGCACGGGAACAACAGACACGTTTACGTTTGGTGATGTGTATTTTGGTGGCAAAAAATGTATTTTTGATGGAACTAATCAATACGTTGTTACTGGTTTGTTAGATGAATCAACTGGCGCTGTTGATACAACTGTTAATGGATTGTTAAACATTTATTTGTATCCTAAAGGTTCTTATTCCATTGGCAATTGCAACACAGACGCAATTGGAATAATGCAAAATGCAAATTTAATTTATCAATGGGATTCAACAAAATTGATGAGTAATTGTGCGTTTGCAATTTTGCAAATGACATACAACCAAGATGCGGGTTTAACTGGACTTCAACAAACAAAATTCCAATTAACAAATAGTCGCACTGCACCGGGTGATTGTTTTCTTGATTATTTAACGTCAACAACGTATGGTGCAGCAATACCATTGGCATCAGTTGATACGGCATCATTAACTGAATTGAATTTGTATTGCAATGAGTTGATGACATACACAACTTATCTTGGAGCAACATCAACACAAACAAGGTTTAAGTTTGATGGGTTGTTAGACACAAATCAAAACATTATGAACAATTTGCAAATCATGGCAAGTTGTTGTGATTGTTTATTGCGTTATAACGAATTGACAGGTTTGTGGGGCGTAATTGTTCAAAAGCCAACAAACAACGTAGCAATGAATTTAAATGATTCAAATATCATTTCATCAATTCAAGTTTCACCAATAGACATTGCAAGCACTTACAACATTGCAGAAGTAAAGTTTTCTGATGGCACTTCACAAGATGCATTTTTAACAGCAACATACAATTTGGCGGTCATTAATCCATCATTGATGTATTCAAATGAACCAGTCAATAAACAATCAATTACTTTGCCATTGGTTAACAATTCAGTACGCGCCCAATATTTAGCAAATAGATTTTTAGAAGCAGCAAGGGAAGATTTGCAAATTCGTTGTACTGTAAGTTTTGTAGGTTTGCAATTAGAAGCTGGCGATATTGTTACATTGACAAACGCAAATTATGGTTGGGCATATAAACTTTTTAGAATTTCTCAAGTTGTAGAAAATTTTAATGATGATGGTTCTATAACAACTTCATTGTCGTTAATGGAATTTAATAGTGCAGTTTATGATGATGTAAATATTACTCAATTTACACCAGCGCCAAATACAGGCATTGGTAATCCGTTAAATTTTGGCACAATTCCTACGCCAACAATAACTGGTTTATTGCCAAATGCTTCATCACCATCTTTTAGCATAGCGGTTACATCATCAAGTGCTGGAATTGTTCAATATGCAGAAGTTTGGTATTCAGCATTTACAAATCCAACATCGTCACAATTAATTTTTGCTGGAACAACGGCAATTAATCCTAGTGGCAATCCATACAATCCAACAGCAAGCATGGGTCTTGTTACATTGACAAACATTGCTCAAGGTGATTGGTATTTCTTTTCTAAGATGGTTAATTCACTTGGTAAAAGTAATTTTTCATCTGCATCAAGTTTGTTGCAATGGCGACCAACGACATTTCAATATGCAAATCGTTATTTAAATGTAGCGTATGGAAGCAGTATTACGGGAACAGGATTTAGCACAAGTCCAAGGGGGTTAACGTATTACGGATTGCAAAATTCAACTTCCCCAACAGGAAGCAGCAGCGCAAGCGATTACACATGGTATCTTGCGCCTACAGCATTTGGTAGCGTTGACCCACTAAATTATTTGTTATTTGCAAATCGCAGCAATCGCAAATTTAGTTTTAGCGTTGGTAATGCGTCGCCATCAAACTCAACAGGCGCATTTGTTCCAACTGATACAACTATTTATGATACAACTGTGTGGCAAGGTTTGCCCGATGGTACAAATTCCATTGATTTAGATGCACGCACAGGACAATTGATTACAGTTGGAACAACATCAGTTAGCAGTGCAGATGGATTAGTATCTGTAACAAACAACACAAGTGGAAATATGGTTGTTGCGTTGTCAAAGTTTTTAAATTTTGGTGCTGGCGTTTATTCAAAGACTGTAGCAATATCAACATTAACAATTGACATTTATGGGCGTGTGGTTGGCTTTACATCACCTGATACGTTTTACTATACTGAATCAGTTTTTACCGCAACGGCATCGCAAACAACATTTAGCGTTACTCATGTTGTTGGAAATGTGCTTGTATTTAAAAATGGTGTTTTATTAGATTTAACTGAATACAGCGAAACATCCACTACAGTTGATTTAGTAACTGCTTGCACAGCGGGTGAAGTTGTTGTAATAATTAATGCACGGGCTGTTAGTGTAGATAATTATTACGAAACAAATAATATAACAATTGCATCTAGTACAACAAATAGCGTGACGTATGCTAATGCGCCGTGGCAAACAATTGAAGCAGGCGATTTGCTTTGTTTTTCTAACACTGGTTCACCTACAACTTACACAGTAAGTTCTGTAAATGCATCAACAAAAGTTATTACATTTACTGCGACAATTACAGGTGCTACCGCAGGGTTAACAATTTACAGATTTCGTGCATCAGGAACAACATACAGACCATTTAGCAGATACACAGTTAGTTTTGCGTCTACATCAACATATACGCCAACTGAATGGGCAGTAAACAGTGGGTTTGAAGAAATTTTTGTTAATGGTTCACAATTTAATGAAATTGATTATGATATTACTGCTGGTGCATTGACGGGGTTTCCATCTGCTATTACAGGAAATTTCACTTTAATTCAATGGAACCAAAACAATTTTGGCGTACCATGTTCAAACATTATTAATACAATAACGTATTCACAAGCAAGCCAACTTGCTTATCCGTTTAACAGTAATCCTTTAGCAATGGAAGTTTATGCTAATGGTGTGCTATTAGCTAAAGGCGCAGGGTATGATTACACGGCAACATCAACAAATTGGATACTTTCCACGGCATTCCCTAACGGGTACACGCTACTTAATCAACAAACTTTTGCAAGAGATGGGGCGGCTTAAATGACACAATCTTATAACTTGTCGCAACTTGCGAACAATTTAAATACATCAGGGCAAGTGTTAGCCGCAAGCGGATTAAGCGGGGCAACTTCAATTGCGAATGGTGGAACTGGTGCTACTACGGCAGCAAATGCGCGAACAAATTTAGATGTAGCCCAAGCGGTTTATGCTGTGCCAAGCGGCGGCATCATTATGTGGAGTGGTTCAATTGCAAGCATTCCAACAGGATGGTTTTTATGCAATGGTTCTAATTCAACGCCTGACCTTCGAAACAGATTTATTATTGGCGCTGCTGTTGACGATGCTGGTGTAGCCAATACAACTGTTACAGGTTCTAATACGCAATCAGGCGGCAGTAAAGATTTAATTGTTCCGTACCATCAGCACACGTTTACAGGTAATGCACTTGGAACTCATACCCATCAAGTTGGTTCTAGAGACTCTACAGCCAATGATGGCGGCGGTTCTGCTCAAGAATTTGTAAATGATTTTGGCACTGGAGCCGGCGCACCGGCAACAAGTTCAGCAATTTCTGCTGGTACACCATCAGGAACAATTAGTTATGCTGGCACAGTAGGCAATGCAACAAATGCAAATTTGGTTCCGTATTACGCACTTGCATTTATCATGAAGTCTTAATCATGACTGAAACAGAAGCCCGATTAAATTCGCACGAAGCAGTTTGTGCGGAGCGTTATGAACAAATCAACGCAAGGTTAAAGCGCATTGAACGCATCATTATGAATGCGGCTGGAACAATGTTGATTGGTATGGGTGGCGTAGTTTTTGCATTTTTAACCCATGCAAAATGATAGACCCGATAACAGCTTTTGCTACAGCACAAGCCGCCATCAAAGGAGTGCAAGCAGCGATTAAGATGGGTAAGGACATCCACGCCATTGGCGGGGAGATGATGAAGTTTTTTGAGGCAAAGGACATTGTTCAACGGGAAGCATCTAAGCCTAAAAGCAGTTTTGCAAAATCAGATACGGCGGCAGCATTTGAAATAGTCATGCAAGCCAAGCAATTGGCAGACGCTGAACGCGAATTAAACAATTGGATGGTAATGAGTGGTCATGCTGATTTGTGGCAGCAATTATTGTTAGAGCGCAACAAAATTATTCAAACACGCAAAACCCAAGAAATATTAGATGAAAAAAACGCCAAGATTAAACAAGAAGAATGGGAAGATTTTTTAACTTGGTTGATAGCAGGCGCATTAGTAATTTTACTTTTGGCTTTATGTTTTTGGTGGTTAACAATTCTTATGGGGTAATAAATGGACAACACCATTAAGGCAAAATTAACATTTGCAGTCACGCTTATGGTTAGTGCTACTTTATGCATCTCTGTGTTAGCTATGGTTTCCGCTTTGCTTTTTGGTCTTTGGTCACAACAGGTAGACAACACAGAAATATTTAAACTTATATCTCCAGCATTTCAAACCATCATCGGCGGTTTTATTGGATTGCTTGCTGGTGTAAAACTTTCCCATGATGATGAACTTTCCCCCTGCAAAAAGGATTAAATTATGTTGACTATTCTTTCTACTCTTATTTCATTTTTGATGGGCGGCTTGCCCAAGTTGCTGGATTTTTTCCAAGACCGCAACGACAAAAAACATGAACTTGCGCTTGCCGCCATGCAGATTGAGCGTGAATTAGAGTTGCGTAAAGCAGGCTTTGAAGCGCAAGAGCGAGTCGAGCAAATACACAGTCAGCAGTTAGAACTTGAAACGACTGCTAAAGCAAACGAAAATTTGGTCAATGCTCAAGTTGCGGAAATGAACGCCATTTACAAGCATGATGAATCGCTAAACGAAGGCACAAGCCAATGGATGAAAGATTTGCGTGCTGGCGTGCGTTCTTTTATTACGCTTGGATTCTTTTTCTTGTTGGTGTTTGTAGATGTTGGTTTGTTTATCTACGGGTACAACAGAGGCATTGAGTTCCCGCAATTAGCTGAAAAACTGTGGGACAGCAATACGCAAGCATTGTTTGCTTCTATTGTGGCGTTTCACTTTGGCGGCAGAGCGTTCGGAAAATGACTTGGACGCTTGTCTTGGTGACGGGCATCAACATGAACGGCATTCTTGTCATTGGCTATTTTGAGTACGAAGCCGCCTGCCAACGGGCGGCTAAAGAATGGCGCGACCTTGGTTACAAAGTTGGCTGTGTACAAAGCATGGTGAAAAAATGAACGTATCTGCAAAAGCACTTAAAGCAATTAAGCATCACGAAGGCACTAGGCTGCGCCCATATCGGTGCAGTGCTTTGCTGCATACGATTGGCGTTGGTCACGTTTTGTATCCCGAACAGGGCAAATTGCCAATTGACCAGCGCATGGGCTTTTTGCTTAAACCGCAAGATGACCGCTTATGGTCAATGGAGGAAATAGATGCAATTCTTGCAGCAGACCTTAAGCGATTTGAACTTGGCGTGGAACGATTCTGCGCTGTCCCTCTTACACAAGGGCAATTTGATGCTTTGGTATCTTTTAGCTTTAACTGTGGTTTGGGAACATTACAGCGGTCAACGCTCCGTCAAAAAGTTTTGCGGGGTGATATGGAAGGCGCTGCGGAAGAACTCTTGAAATATTGTATGGTTGGCGGCAAACCACTCAAAGGATTGCAGAACAGGCGCAAGGATGAACGCGCCTTGTTCCTGTCATAGCGGGTCAACAACGCTGGCAAGCAATTTGCGAACGCCTTGCATTTCGTCAATGACCGATGAAATCTTGATACGCAAATCTTGCATTTCGTTTTGGTTGGCTTGAATGGTTAGATAGGCATGGGTTGCCCAATTTGCCAATTCATCTTTGTCCCACGTTTTAAAGTTTGGCGTATCAGTCATTTTTCACTTTATAGGTGGGGTACTCGCTGCACTTGCTGTTCGCCGCGAAACCCGAAAGTAACACCAGCAAGCATCCGCTTTTCCCCGTTATGCAAACCAATCAGGACGCAACGTCTTGAGTTGGAAAACCCGCATCTTAGGCACTTCCAATTTCCATTGGTAAATCGCAGGGCGGCTTACACCCAAAAGGTCTGCCAACGCCTGTACGCTGCCTGCTAGTCTGATTGCGGTTGATTTTTCCATGCCGCATTATAAGTGCCTTTACATGGGCAAAAACCCAACTTTTTTTACTTTTTTTTTGTTTTTTTTTGTTTTTTTCCCTTTTTTCTGTCTTTTTGTGATGTAAGAGGGCTTATAATTCAGCTATGCCGCAACATCCCGTAGCGGTCTTTTTAGAAAGCAAAGCAAATGGCACATCAAATGCACTTAAACAAATCAGGCACTGGCTTCACAAGCCGCACTGCTTGTGGTCGCAACATCTTGCGTACACCAATGAGCACCGATTGGGAAAATTTCAAAATGGAAGCTGCTGCTTATCGCTGCATTAAATGCACATCTAGCAAGCAGTACGAAGTTAACACGCGCATGGAAGCACGCAAAGCAACTTAAACCAACGGGGGCTTGTCCCCCATCTTTTGCCCTAACGGGTCTTTTTAGGAGTAGTCAAAATGGCACATTTAATCGAAAGCACAAACGGCAAAGCCGAAATCGCGTATGCAGGGCAAAAGCCTTGGCATGGGCTTGGTCAGCAACTCACAGCGGACGCATCTATTGATGTGTGGCGCAAAGAAGCAGGGCTAGATTGGGAAGCAAAGTTGTCGCCCATCATGTTCACTTGGGACGGGCAAAACTACAGCGAGATGGAAAATCAAAAAGTCATTTATCGCAGTGACACAAACACACCTTTGGGCGTGGTGACAGACCGCTACAAAGTGCATCAACCCGCTGAAGTGTTGGACTTCTTTAACACGTTGGTTAAATCTGCTGGTTTCACATTAGAAGTTGCTGGTGCTATCAAGGGCGGTAAGCGCATTTGGGCATTAGCTAATGTCAATCGGGAAGCGGTTGTTTTGCAGGATGATGCTGTGCGCGGGTACTTGCTACTTAGCACATCGTTTGATGGGTCAACCGCAACCATTGGTCAATTCACAAGCATTCGGGTTGTATGCAACAACACATTGTCAATGGCAGACAGCGAAGGCGCACCAAGCAGGGTAAACCTGACGCACGGCGCAAGGTTTGATGCAAGCCTAATGCGTGACCGACTTGGCTTGGTGGTGGGCGGGTTTGATGGGATGATGGACAATTATCGCAAACTTGCCCGACAAGGTGTAAGCAGCGAATACGCCAAGCAATTTACCAATGAACTTTTCCCTGCTGCATACAACCAGCAGACAAACACATTCAAAGAATCTCGCGGGTTCAAACGTGTAATGGAATTGTTTGATGGTGCAGGCATGGGCGCTAACAGCTACGGCGTTTATGGTACGAAATGGGGCTTGCTCAATGCCGTGACGCAGTACATTGACCATGAGCGTGGACACAACGTAGACACGCGCATGAACAATGCTTGGTTTGGCAATGGTGACCGCATGAAAACGCAAGCCGAAGCACTTTTGCTTGCTTAATTAACACGGGGGCTTAGTCCCCCATCTTTAGGACAAATCATGAAAAAACTTGCAGACATTTTCCTTGCCATGTTTATTGGCATTTCTTTAGCATACGTTTTAGTTTACGGATGGGCACTATGAAACAAATCGCAACAGCATTGGTCAAAGCACAAAAGGCATTTGGACCAGCACTCAAGAGCAGCACTAACCCGCATTTTCGTTCACGCTATGCAGACCTATCCGCTTGCGTTGAAGCGGTTGTAGACGCACTAAACGACAACGGCATTGCACTGATACAAGTGCTGCATGAATGCAACGATGGTGTGATTGTCAGCACCACGTTTATTCATGAATCAGGCGAAGTCATTGATTGCGGAAAACTGCACGTTCCTGCCGCAAAGCAAGACCCGCAAGGGTATGGGTCAGCACTTACTTATGCGCGTAGATATAGCCTGATGGCGGCTTGTGGCATAGCGCCCGAAGATGATGATGGCAATGCTGCATCACGCAAACGCGAAGTGGTGCAACCCGCAGAACCAAACGTCAAATTTATTGAACAGCAATTAGCTGTTATGGCATCTTGTGCAACCATAGATGAATTACGACTTGCCTATAACGGCGCTTATGCTTGCTGTGATGGTGACCAAAATTGGCAAGCAAAAGTAATTGCAGTTAAAAACAATCGTGTGAAGGAATTAAAAAATGTCTGATGACCAACGCACGGAAGAATGGTTTGCTCAAAGATTGGGCAAAGTGACTGCAAGCAAAGTTGCAGACTTAATGGCAAAGACCAAAAGCGGCTACAGCACAAGCCGCGACAATTACATGGCGCAACTGGTGGTAGAGCGCATTACCAACACCAAAGCAGAATCGTACAGCAATGCTGCGATGGAATGGGGTACGGCACAGGAACCATTTGCACGGGCGGCGTATGAGTCGCTTGTTGGAACAATGGTTGAGGAAACAGGCTTTGTGCAGCACCCGACAATTCATTGGGCAGGCGCATCACCTGATGGGCTTGTTGATGATGATGGGCTTGTTGAGATTAAATGTCCCAACACGGCAACTATGATTGACACGCTGCTAACGGGCAAAGTGCCACAAAAATATTACATCCAAATGCAAATGCAAATGGCGTGTACTCAAAGAGCATGGTGCGACTATGCCGTGTTTGACCCAAGGATGCCTGCAAAGGCGCAATTGTTTGTCAAGCGCGTTTCCCGTGATGATGCATTCATTGCTGAAATGGAAGCAGAAATCATTAATTTTTTGGCTGAAGTCGATGTGCAAGTAAGGCAGTTAACTCAACTTATCGAAGGTAAATAATGTCTAAAGTTCTTAAAGAAATCACCGTTATTAGCGGCAATTACAAAAATTCCAAAGGCGAACAAAAAAATCGCTATCAAAAAATTGGTGTCATTATTGATACTAAGAATGGCGATATGTTGAAACTGGATTCAATGCCTTTGATTGAAGGCGGTTGGAACGGATATGCTTACATTAATGAGCCATTTAATCCTGATCAAAAAAATAAAAAGAGCGATTTTCCTGATGACGATATGCCCTTTTAACTTATAATTTTGTGGGCTTGGCTACTCTTAGCGGGGGAAAAGGCGATTCGTTACCGCCCTGCCAATGCTTCTTTCTGTAACGCTGACCGATAACGTAAGGTTGCAAAATGCACTACTACCAATTTAACATTGGTGATTACAAAGCCGCCACAGCGCATTTATCCAATGAAGAAGATTTGGCATATCGCCGACTTTTGGATATGTATTACGATTCAGAGCAAAAAATACCCGTGGATACCCAATGGGTTGCCAGACGCATCCGAGTGGAAGCCGCAGTGGTTCGGGATGTATTAAATGACATGTTTGAACGTCATGAAGATGGTTGGTTTCATGCCCGTTGCGAAGATGTAATTGTTGCTTATCACGCAATGGCAGAAAAAAACAGGGCTAATGGTCGCCTTGGCGGTAGGAAAAAGAACCCAGTGGGTAACCCAGTGGCATCCGACACGCAACCCATCGTTAAGGCAACTATAAACCATAAACTAGAAACCATAAACCATAAACCAAAGAATACAGTCGCCACGCCCGAAGGCGTGACGGATAGTGTTTGGCAGGATTGGCTAAGTTTGCGTAAAACAAAAAAAGCAGCAGTTACCCAGACCGCTATTGATGGCATTGCACGGGAAGCAAACAAGGCAGGAGTGAGCCTACAGACTGCATTGGAAACTTGCTGTGCAAGGGGTTGGACAGGGTTTAAGGCTGAATGGCTAAAAGACAAAGGCGAACAGAAATCCTTTGCTGAAAAAGATTACGACTTTAAACGGGCTAGGTGGGAAGCAATGACCGGAAGAACACAAGGGCAAGAAATGAAACCGTTTTTGGAGTTAGAAGATGACACAACCAATTGACCGCTTGTTTGAACGTTTGTCCATGACATACGGCATTGCTTGGGACAATTCCATTGGCACAGCCCCGTTAAACGAAATCAAATTGTTTTGGTTGCATGAGTTGTCAGCTTTTATGCAAAGCAAAGAATCCATGATGGCAATTTCATGGGCGCTGAATCATTTGCCAGAAAGACCGCCAAACCTTGTTCAATTCAAAAATTTATGTTTCCAAGCGCCTGCGGTAGAAAAACTGCAATTGCCTGCGCCGCCTGCCGACCCTGCGCGTGTAAGCAAAGAATTGTCCAAACTTGCGGATATGCGGATAACAAATAAAAAAGTTGACCCTAAAGATTGGGCGAGAAAAATATTAGGTGATTACGCTGCTGGTGCAAAAAAGACAATTACAGTTGTTGAAATGGCACGCAATGCTTTGGAATCCTGATGAAATCCGCGAACGCATATTTGCCCATTACCTTGCGCTATGCAAAGAAGCAGCATGGAAAGAATACGCATGGGCGCTGGTTAAACAATTGGATGAACAACCAATGTTTCGCGGCATTAAACAATACATTTTGGAGCAAATGAATGAGACGCGCAGCAAGAGTGGACGCTAATCAAACGCAAGTGATTGAAGCTTTACGGGCGGCAGGCGCTTATGTTTGGATTATTGGATTGCCTGTTGATTTGTTGGTGGGCTACAAAAATCACACCATGCTGATGGAAATCAAAGCGGGTCCAAAGAAACATTTAACTGCTTTGCAGCAAGATTTTTTTGAAAAATGGAGTGGCGGCACATTGGTACGGGTAGATGGTCCAGAAGCGGCATTGGCGGCTTTGCGGGTTATATGCTGATACACCTAAAGCCCGAAGAAATTATTGCGGCGGCGCATCATGCTGCGGTGCGTCAAAGTGCTAAAGATGTGCGAAAAGATTTAGGGCAAATTAAAAATCACAAAATAAGCAGTCAAAGCGATTTTGCTGTTACATATGCGGGTTTGCTTGGTGAATACGCAGTCGCTAGGTCTATCAATGCAAAAGTGGATACATCAGTAATGATTGGCGGTGATGGCGGCACGGACATGGTGCTAAACGGCAACACCATACAAATCAAGACAAACATGATGCCTGAGAAGGTTTTAATTTTTAACCAACTTGAACACTTTAAAACTGATTGGGCAATTTTGTGCAGCATTGAATCAGCATCATCGGTGCAAATACACGGGTTTATAAGCAAAGGCAAATTTGTTAAAAACTTTTACAGGCACGATTGGGGCTACGGCAATCGGTTTTGTGTCAAAGCGGATGTGCTTGCGCCAATAAAAAAATTTTACGAAGCAATAGGACTAATATGAAAACACCATACAAAGCGGTTGAATTTATTATTGCCAATGCGCCTTTTTACGCCAAGGCAAAATCAGAACGCATTTACCTTGAAGAATTCCGAAAGACAAAAAAAGCACTGTTAATGAAGGACGCAATGGTTGCAGGCTACGATTCAGCGGCAAGCCAAGAACGCGAAGCGTATGCCCATGCTGATTACAAAGCGGTGCTAGCAGGGTTAGCGGTAGCGGTAGAAAAAGAGGAAACGCTGAAGTGGCAATTGCTTGCAGCGCAAATGAAAACGGAGATTTGGCGCACCGAAAGCGCAAACGAACGTATGCAAGACAAGTCGGCACAATAAAAATATTTTTGCAGGGCTGGTAAAAGTAGTGTAAGCGCGCTTATAATTCACACAAGCCCAAGCAATTCCGCAAGGGTCTATTTAAGGAAACAAAATGGAACATCACCCAATCACAAATTCTTTAGTCATAGGCACAGCGCCTGACGGATCGCCATTACGCACATGGTCTGAAGGTGACCGCACTTTTATAGAGGCATATATTTACTTTGATGCAATATCAGGTACTACTTACGGGACAGTAGTTGTAATTGAAACAACATTGGAAACAGCATGAAAAACATCCATGTACTTGTAGCAGATTTCCGCGAGGCATTAATTCGCGGTTACATCCCGCCTTTGGAAATGGGCAGAATCATTCAAGAAATGAACGCAAGCCTTGCGGAGTTTTACCCCGAAGTGTTTGAAGGATTGCCCATTAACCTTGATGATGTAAGCGATGAAGTTTGGGCAGCAACCAAGAATTTTGGTAATCATGAGGATTACACATGAAAAAATTACTTGAACTTTTACGCGAACCTTTTAAAAAACCTACTCCGTTAGAAATGATAGCGGCGTCTTTGTCTGATGCCCATTTATCCAAATTGGAAGCAGAAGCAGGCGTGGAATACGCGCAAAGCATTGTTGCGTACAACATAGCCCGAATCGAACGACTAAATAAACGCATGGAGGAATACAAATGAAAGAGCAAGACAGAATTTATATGCAAAAAGAAATGCCTGCGCCGTATGACCCTGACCCTGCGGAAGAAGTGTTTGCCAGCGTCAAATTACTGATTGCTATCGTAGCTGTAGTTGGTGTAATGGGTATGCTGTTCGCGGCATGGTGGGGAACAACATGACCATCTACATCCCCGTACTGTTCGTGTGTGTAGCGGAAGTCTGCAACTTCATGCAGGGTCAAACACTACACAAAACAGAAGCTAGTTGC
>TARA_R110002126_G_scaffold77632_1_pt1 | contig 20323 bp, 26 predicted proteins | sample TARA_R110002126 | Tara Oceans TARA_R110002126 (sample SAMEA4397536) | marine metagenome | biome: Polar Biome; feature: [DCM] deep chlorophyll maximum layer (ENVO:01000326); material: water (ENVO:00002006), including particulate matter (ENVO:01000060) such as... | depth 30 m
AACCTCAGCAGGGAAGATGCAGGTAGACATGAAAGAGATCACCTTGGTAACATTTGCTCTTCTCGCCGCCTCTAAAACATTAAGGTTGATAATCATGTTATCATAAAAGAACTCTCCCATCTGGCTTAAGTTCGCACCTAAGCCTCCCACCTTCGCTGCTGTGTGAATAACATGAGTTGGTTTAGTTTCCTGGAACAAATTCAAAGTGTCTTGAAAGTTGGTTAAATCAAGATCCCTTTTTCCTTTTACGTTAACATCTGCATTAATGGTAGAGCCTACCAAGCCCCCTGCTCCTGTTAGTAATGTTTTCATACTAACTCTATAGTATGTTCTCCGAAACTTACAAGTCCTGTACCGCTAAAATGTCCATACTTTGTAAGATCAAACTTTGGCTCTGTAATACTACTCCAAAAGTTTTTCATAGGATCACATAAATGAATATCATCTAGAAGAAGAATTCCAGAGAAGTTATTTGTTTTAAGAAACGAATAAAAGGCTTCTTCAAATACCCCATCATGGTCTGTGTCAAGCATCACAATATCAGAGGATAGCAGCCTCTCTCTATTCTCCTCCGTCTCTAAACAATTATCTAGTAAAAATGTGCAATTAATATCAGAAGCTACCTCTTTTATTTGGGTATCTAACTTATCCTCAAGATCGTAACTATAAACTTTATTAGTAGGAGAAGCCAAAGCAATAGCACTTAGCCCGTGTTTAGTTCCTACATCACAAATAGTAATGTCTGTATATAATGAGCTTATGTAGGAAAGAAGCCTGTAATGATCTCGCCCTGCCTCTGCAAAAAGATAGACATACCTCCCAGCAGCCATCCACGGTTTTAGCATTGGAAAAGTAGCTTTGTTAACTTCTTCTATATCTAGTTTAATATTCATTTATTATTTTTGCAAACAATTAGACCATCATTCCACCCACCTTGGGTAGCACTACTGAAAATATAAGTTACTCCCCAACTCTCTAAAATAGAACAACACTTATCAAAACAGCCTTCATGAATAGAAATACAGAAGTAATTAATTTTTTTATGTAGATTGTCTCTTTCAAGCTCCTCCAATAACGAAACCTCTGAGCCTTGAATGTCCATATGTAACATATCAACATACTCAATGTTGTTTTCATTTAATAAGGTTTTAAAAGGTATATTACTAATCCCAGCAGTTGAGTTCCATTCTTGGTGATCATCGGGCAGTGGCTCCTGTATATGTGCAGGAACCCCACTATATGTGTGATAAAAAATACCATTAGGGAACTTTTGTTTAGCTTCAATCAGTCTGGATGTTCGAACTTCCGTGCAAATATTAATACAAGTGTTATCAAAAATAGTATTAAACATTCTGCTGTAAGTAGGAAAGTGACTCACCCCAAGCTCTATCATTACGGGAACTTCAGAGGTTATATCCTTTATAGCATCTAAAAATAAATCATACTGCATGGATTCGGCACTAGCCTCATCAGTATTCTGATTTGGGTACAAAAATAAAGAGTGATCTTTATTATATTCTTCAAGTAATTTTATATTTTTCATGGTAATAAAGATGTAGACGATCTCATCTCTGTGCTTGTAAAAGTTCCAGCAACAACTTCTGAACATCTTTGAACGAATCTATCGACATTTTTACCAGTCCTGCCTTCATATAGATGATAGATTTTATCATCTGCATACACAGTCCCGATCCCATATCGACCATAGTTGCCTAGCTTATCATAGCCCAAAGGGTTTCCTGTTTTAAATCCTTTCTCATATTTTGTAGGATACCAGCACTGGTATGGGACTCCTAATTCATCTGCCTTTCTACTTACCTCTTGAGCTACATCAGATCTGCCCTCCACCGAGGCAAAAGAAGGGGACCCCATACTTTCATAGGTCTTCTTTGGGATCATAAAAAACGCAGGAGATGCGAACACATGAGAAGGGATTGGAGGGCCGTAATGGTTCGATGCTTGTGCTGGACCCACAAACCCTCCCGTAGTAGCACAATATTGAACGGCTTCAGTAAACGCATCTTTTGTTAATGGTATGCAATCTGCATCACAAAACATGATTAGGTCTGCGTCCGTTTCCTTGCAAATATTATCCATCCAAGTTCCGTGGTGGATATTTTGGTTAGTATACGCTACGGGTAGACCAAAGTGATCGTAAACTGCCTTGTGGCTCTCTATCATCCTTGGGTCTAAGTTATCCCAAAATAAAGTATTAATTGTTATATTCATTTATCTTCTCTCTTATTGTTGTCATCCAGTAATTAAGGTCTAATTGAGAACCTTCCCAACTTAAAGGAGTGTGTCTCTCGTATTCTGGCTCCAAAAGTTCTTTCGTAATATCGCTGTACTCATTTATAATAGTGATCGGTAATTCTTTATAAAAACTAATATTAATGCAATCTTTTACGATAGGAATAGCCCCTAAATACAAACTCTCCCAAAATCTATAAGTATCAATCCCGTTTCCACGGGGGCAGAGGACAAATTTGTGGGACCTTACCTCTTGGATATAATCAAAAGTTTGACCTACGAGGCTTGGATGTTTGATAGTAGCCCAGCTTTTATTTGCAAAGTAATCGTAGGGCTCTTTTCTATCTTGGGGGTAGGTTTCTATTCTATGGTTAATGTATAGTAATGTGTCCCTCGTTAGTGGGCTCTCTAACTCAGTCAGACTTTGTGGAGTAACTCCTCCAGGAACCCACGGGCTTCCTAATCCTAAAGGAATTGAACTTAGGTTGGGGTGAATGTAATTAACATTTACACCCCACCAATGCTTAATATTGTTAGAGTACCTCGTAAATACTTCCTCATTGATTTCATAGTCTGAGTCATGAGTTATTAGATAGATAGTCTTATTAGTTTTTTTTAACAAATGAGAAAGCTTGGGAAGATTATCAATTTTACAAAAAACTAAATCTCCATCCTTTAGCCCTAATAAATCCTCTCTACAAAATACATCATACTCCCCTGTAGGCAAAACAATAGGCTTCCCTCCTGCTGTCTTAGGTTCCCCTCTACTAAAAATATAATCACACTCCTTAGAGAAATTATACCCACATAGAAACTTCATAGTAAAGACTCACTTATACTAGTTGAGTAGCGGTAGATGTGAAGGTATTCTCCTTCTAAGTAAACACTTTTTTTTACTTTGGGGTATAGTCGGGTAAGCCAGTCGATGTCCTCCCCAATCTGAACACCCTTCGTGCTGTGGGGGTTTCTAAAGCTCTCAGACGCTGCTAGAGAGGTCTTCCAGCAGCACCAATGATACGGAGGTCTAAGAGTGTCCCGATAGCGTGTAGGGTCGTTAGGGTCAGGTAGAACCTGTTCGTGTGGATTCCCCATCTCAGCGAAGACTCGGGCCTCGATCCCCTCTAGGTAGCACATCTGGTCGAAAGAGATAACATCCACATTAGGATTATAATTAATAGTCTCTGTAAGTTTAGAAACATAATTATCAGACACATCATCATCGTCATCAATCCAAGTTAAATGAGTACCTCTAGCCAGTTTCATTAACTCATTTCTCTTCTCAGAGATACCAAAAGATTTATTATCCATAATGGATATGATCTCTACCTCTTGTCTATCCCCAATTTGTCTCTCTAGCTTTTCCATTAACGGTTTAAGAAAATGGATGCGGCTTGGAATAGATAAAATAAGAATACTTAATTTAAGGTTGTCTTTGTTTTTCGGCATACTAGTTCCTATCCCTATGATGATTTATAAAGAAATCTTTCGGTTCTCCCGAAGAGGCTCCCCACTGACTGGGGTCTGGGGCTTTATGAACATTACGCAACTTAGAAACCAAGCTCCACAAAGATTGGTCATGGCGATGATCAATAAACTCCTCAAACTCGTCACTACTACGAGGTTGATCCATAAGTAACTCAGGAACTTGGCACAAGTCTAACCATGTTCCTATAACATGATCTTCCCGTACCGTGTCAAGGGTTTTCTTTACCCCAATAAAAGATGCCATGTCTTGGTTACTAGAAGCTACCTTATCGCTCAATGAACCAGACAATTTCTCCACCACAGATTTTCGAGTGTATTGTCGCTCTTTGTGGTTGCCTGACATTTTAAAACCGACAATCTCCTTCTCCTCAACCAGTTTAAGTAAGGGAGCTACTGGATTAACAAACTCTGCTCCTCCATCCGAATAGAATACTATATCTCCTTCTTTTACATTCTTTAAAGTTTGAAAGATAAAGTAAGGTTTCCATAGCCAGTACCCAGCCCCTCTTTTTTGGGTCAAGATTTCCTTATTCTTCTCATAGAAAGAGGCATCAATATCTTCTCTAGTATACTGAAGTATCGCATCAAACCCAGCCTGAATACCTGATAGGGAATTTCTTTTTCTAGACTCTAAAAACGCTCCATCAGCGTAGTTAATTAGATAGTTCATGCGTAGGTACTCCTGATGAGGTTATCCTCAGCAATATGCTGGTTAATCCGTTCTTGGTCCTTTTGAGTGCTTATACCTTGTGGGTTATTATAGTAGACTCCTAGAGGTTCGTCAATTTTTAGAAAGACTTTGCCCATAGAATTTAAGCGACACCACATCTCATAGTCACCAGATATTTTAAACTTTGAATTGAACATTCCCACTTCTTTGATAGTGCTTTTTTTTAACAGAGGATAAGGGCCAACACAACACCTGTGCAGTAAGTTTTGCTTTACATTAGCATCTTCCCAGCTATACCAACCAGAAGGAGTGTGAATAAGATCAGAGCTAATAAAAGAATCCGAATAAATTACGTCTACTTCTGGGTGGCGTTTGGCGTAGGTTGCATAAGTAGCTAAGGAAGTTCTATACAGTTTATCATCAGTGTTATAATTTAACACGTAGTCATAGGAGCTATGGTTAATAGCTATATTCCAGGCTTCATAAATTCCAACTCTTTCGGAGAGTGTCATTATCAAAGGCTTAATGCCTTCTCTGAAGGGGTATTTGGTTATTTTCTCAAGAGAATCATCCGTGGATTTAGCATCCACAAAAATAATTTCAAAGGACTCTAAGGTCTGATTATTTACATAATCTAAATATCTATCTAAATATTTAGAAGAGTTATAAACAGAACATATAATGGAAATCATGTGTCCCCTCTCCCGTTTGCCATGGCCTCATTTATAGGATCATTTCTAGTATGAGGTCGAACATGGTATAAAGGCTGATCACCTTTATTGCAAAACCAATCAATTTTAAATCCTTTTGCTTCACAGGCCCTCACATGAAATAAATCAGACATACCCTGCACCTCTTCAGGAAGGGAGTCTGTAAACGGAATCTTGGCAAAGACATCAGTTCTATAGGTCGGCATTGCTACATTTCCAAGGGTTAGCCCCCACTCAGGCCGCATCGCTAGATCATTACCCCGAAAAAGCTCGTTCCCTTCTTTATCAGCAAGCATAATAGGAACATTAAATCTTACACCCCCAATCCAAACATCAACATCAGTCTTTTCTTTAAGTTTACCTCTGATAACATTCCCCGCTCCAGGAAGAAAAACGTCATCATCATCGAGAAAAGTAATAAAAGGAGTTTTAACGATGGCAGCAGCAACATTAGCGCACATGCCTCCATACATTCCCCATTTCTTACCTAGTTGAATATAAACACAGTTGTTAGCAGCCGTATTAACTCCATCAGAAATAACGACAGGACGGAAGCCCTCTCGATGTGCTGAGGCAATGGCATCTTTTAATGTCTTGCGTCCAATAGTCTTAATAATTACCGTCGTACTAGTCATCGAAACTCCACTCCGTATTATAGGTTATTTTTTCATCTCCATCCCTGCCTTGTACTAGTCCCATAGATTGCTCATAAAGTTCTAATCGGTGTTTAACCACCTTGTTAAGGTCAAAATACTTTTCAGTTACTTCATGCAGAGCTTCTCCCATATCCTTGATATGGTTAGGGTTTTTGATACACTTAGTTAATATCTTCACCCACTCAGACTTGGGAGCATTAGCAGGGATTAAGTATCCTGTTTTTCCATTAACAATCGTCTCATCATAGCAACCAACATCTGACGCAATTAAAGGGATCTTATACCTTCCGCATTCCGCTATCTTAATCTCAGACTTAGAATCATTAAAAGCATTCATCTGAAGGGGTGCAATTGCAAGGTCTACGTTAGAATATAATCCTCCATAGTTATCTGGGGGGAGAGCGTTATATATCTGCCAATTAGAGGGTCCTGAATAACCCCTTAATAACATCTTCTTATAGTTTCTCCATACTTGATGCTGCCATTCGTTTTTATCTCCATCCTTAACGGCTAAAGGAGCACCATAGAAACCCCAATGAACATTTTCTCTACCTACTCTCTGGTTAACCATGTGAGGAACTCCCGCGAACTCCTTGACATCTTCCTCATGGTGGATACCCCCTGCCCATCCGATGCGAATAATATTCTTCTTCCTGGGTTTAGACTTAGGAACACACCAAGAAGGAAGCTCGTAATCAATAGCATTCTTTACAATTGCTAGAACACCCCCACAGAAGGGCTTAACCCGTTCTGCAAACTTACGTTGAGTAACCGTAACCAAGTCCGCATTGTTATAGATAAACTTCGTAATCTCCTCAAGATTTCTTTCCTTATATGTGCCATACAAGCGATGACCTTCGTATAGGTCTGTCAATAGGTCATCCGTATCGTAATGAACAAACTTACCGAACTCTTTAGCTTTCCCTACAATTCTGGCAGTGTAGGGACCACCCCAATTAGAAATGTTATTAGTCCAGATAACGTCTGCCCACTTCATATCTTCAAAATCCCAGTCCTCTTGCCAAGTTCCTGCGTTTGGGCCAGTCTCTGTAATCCCGAGAGGGTTTAGATTATACCTAAACTCTAATTGATCCCCGTATAGCTCTTTGAGCTTCCTCATGGGGCCAATAACTCTATAGTAGGAGCAACCCCCTTCATTAGCAGGGGCACACAATATTCTAAGTTTTCTGTTCATAAATTTATCTAAAAAAATAGGAGTGAAGGGTATTTACTCCCTTACTCCTATTATAGTCTGAACCTAATTTAACTAGGCTTCTTCTTCAGCTTCTTCCTCTAGTTCCTCAGCGTAAAGGATACCAGTTCCTTCCGATGAGTGGGAAGCACCCAATGCTGATGCAATACCCTTCAGGGCACCTCCAAGGTCCATCTTCTTATCGGTAGGAACAATGGACTTGACAGCCTCAAAGTAGTGCTTTCGCTTTCGCTTACTAAACAAGGTAAGTACACCTTCCCAAGCCACAAGACTTGGAATAAAAGCGGTTGCTGCACCCAGCACAGTGCTAAAGATGCCCTCCCAGCCTCCCTCGTCTAGACTTCCACCAGTGGGAATATAAGTAGCTCCTTCAATAAGAGCGTCCTTAGAAGTCATAACGAGGTTGGTACCCTCTGGGATCTTTTCCTTAATAGAGTCAGGAAGCTGGTCGAAGGGGACGATCGCAGCCTCCCCTCCTTCCACAACTTGATCAGCGGTCGTGAAAACCATCCCCCCAAAGACATCCTCAAGGAAGGCGCAAGACGTTAACCCCAGGACGGCGGTTAACATAAGTGTTAGATAAATATTTCTCATAATTAGTTACTCTGCATTTTAGAAAGGTAGTCAGCATCAGCCACATCATCGGCTTTTGTAGGATTCTGGCTACTTCCTTCGTGTGACGGAAGTAGACCCATTGCGGCAGTCTTCACATCCTCATAATCCTCCAACTTTACCAAACCATGAATGTCGTGGAGAGAGTCCATCCAGGTTGTAACTTCAGCCGTGCTACCCGCCTCAGAAGGCTTGGGACGAGGGGAAGATTGGTCATACTTAGGCCATTTATCTTCCATAACCTTTATAATCTTAAAGTCGTGACCCGACTTGATATCAGTAATATCACCAAAGTCTTCGTCTAGCATAGCAGCAATAATCTTCTTAAAAAGAATTACTCCAAGAGAAAGGATCTTCACAGTTCCAGTCTCACGATCTACTACGTTCATGTAGTAGCGGGATCGTGGCTTAATCGTTCGAGCTAGATCCTCATCCTTGTTAGGCTCCTTCCAGAGCGAGAAGTAAGAGTCACATAGAGGACATGCCTCTCCATGTATCTTACGGCAGTGGACATTCTTAGTTCCACCTTGCCCATCTGGGATTCGGTGAATCTTTGTTTCGGCATAGAACATAGTGTCCTCGTCCTTGCCAGGAAGGATGCGTACTGCATTAGTACCTTCCTGTAGTTGGATAAATTTAGCGAGAAAATCTGAATTTCCCCCAGTATTGTTTCCACTAAGTTCTTCGTGTTTTGCTCTGAGAGCGTCTAAGTCGATAGCCATGTAAAACCTCCTGTGGTTAGTTGGGCTTGTTGTTACTGTATTATAGTTGTAGTTTGCGAATTTTTTAGATTATCTGTAAAGATTTGTCTCGGAGCGGCGATTGGATGATAGCTGAACTAACATATCCTTTTTATGCTCCAAAGACGATACCAGACCCTTTAAAAGTGTATACTTAAACTGGGCGGCATTTACCTTAGTGTTATGTAGGGAGAACTCCGAGGAGGACTCTACAAAATCATCAAGATCCTTAGAAGTTTGTTTTGCTACACAAGACTCTTTACGCTCTTTTCTTGTCTTGGCTGTATAGGTGGTCAAATCAAGATTTGAGTCATCCAGCCTTGCCTTAGCAATAGAGAGGAGTCCTTGATAGTAGGAATAAATGGATGCTTGACGAGTCATCTCATCGTCAATATTATTCTTATCATACTGAGTAATACCATCAGCGATATCCACATAGTTCTCCCAAGTAAGGTCTTCTAATGCGTTTAATAGGTCTTGAGATTTTTTCATAGTAATAGCTCTTTTGCGAGTTCAGGGTTAAGGCGAGTAAACATGATCACCGCTCTTGACATTGTTATAGTCAGCTTCTCGTTAGAAGCCCAAATATACTCCTCTTTTTCTCCTTCGCCCTCGCCTCCCATGCCACAAAGCTCTAGGAGCATGTGACAGATTTCGTGAAAGACAGTCTCCTTAGCTACAGCGTCTTCCATCTTCTTTTCTACATGGATTTCATATGTGTCAAAATCGCAGGTTCCCCAGCAATTTTGCTTACCTGATTTTAGCCCCGCCACTACCTTAATAGTAAACGTAGCCCACCCCCCATTAACTTCCTTGAGATGGGGCTTCTCCTCTAGGATTTCGTAAATATGCTTAGTCATCTTCTTCAATGGATTCTCCTTCAGACATTCTTAGGATATTATAGTCGATAACCATGGGAACGGTAAATCGGGGCCTGCCATTACGGGACTTTACCACATAGGCTCTCATCTGACCACTATCAAATTCTTCCTCACTTTGATTAAGAGATACCGCAAAGTCACAAGTACGAATTTTTCCGTAAGAATCACCAAGCTCTGCATCTGTAATAATCTTTACAGATCGTCCTTGGCGATTAGTTTGCGTAGCAGTCCATACTAGAGCCTTCGTCTCCATAGCCAATCCCCGTAGTTCCTCCGCAATCCTCTGCTGTGCCTGATATTCATGCTGGTTCTCTCTAACGGGCCTCAGAAGCTCCAGATAGTCCACAATCAAAACGTCAGGCTCAAACTCCTCGTAGTTCTTCAATTGCACTAGGAGTGATCGTAGGCTGTTCACATTAGCTGTGCCAGTCGGGAACTCTTTAATTACCAGTCTACCCTCAGGGAAGTTAGTTCGAAAAATACTTAGGCGTTCCTCTATTTTGATCTGCGCGGAAGGATCCTTTAGCTGGGTCTGGGGTATAAGTGTAGTAACCGAGTCAAACCTTTGAGCGATCTTGTCCTCACTCATCTCAAGAGAAACGTATAAAACCTTGCGACCCTCCATCATGGATTGCACTGCCTGATTAACAAGCCATAAAGACTTTCCTACACCAGGAGGGGCAATCACCATCGCTAACTCTTTTTCCCCTAGTCCACCCTCTAACGAGCGATTGAGTGAGGGAAGCAAGGTTTTATACTTGTCTTTTTGTTCTGCATTATAAGTCCTGTTCCATCGATCCTTAGTATCAGAAAAGTAGATCTGACCATTGTCAACGCTACGGCTAACCGTCAAGGCTTTGCGGACTAAGGTTTCGGTCTCCTCCATCCTGTCTTCCTTGATGAGGATAAGGGACTGCTTAATTGCATCCTTCATAGCTTCGCGTTTGGCGAAGGTCTCGATTAGGTCGAGGTAATACTCAGAACCGTCTAAAGCAGAGGTATCCAGCCTGTTGATAAACTGGATCTCGTCCGTGTAGTCATGGATGGACTCCCTCTCAGACTTTGTGTTTTTAATCTCCTGCTCAATGAAATCATCATTAGGTAGAGACTTATACTTTTCGTAGTGATCCCGAACAACAGAATAAATTCTGCCATGCACAGGAAACTCAAAGTAAGAGGGCTGGACAAGGTTTACAATTTGTAGATAGAAATCCTTATCGGACTTCAATAGGTAAAGCATACCTCTTTGAATGTTCTCACTGAACTCGTACATGTATAAAATACCTGCTAGGTGTTTGAGGGGCGGCGTTTCTTATAGGGACTTTGCCCAGACTTATCATAGTTAATCTCGGTCATTTTTTTAGAATGACTGAGTCTATCGGTCAACTCAGTATCGGATAGCTTACGAGAGTTATCCAGCAATTCCTGTGGAGGGGTATACCTGGAGTAGTGCTTCCACCCTCCATTGATCCTATCCCTAGACTGCTCTTGAAGTTTAAGGTTAACCTCATCTGATCCTCCAGTCTTGTTCAGACCAGTAGAACTATTTTTACCAGTCCATCCTGCACCTTTAAAGTGAACAGGAATAGACTCACGTCCTAACCAGTTTTGGCCGCAAAGCTTTTTACAGTCAGGACACTTGGTACGCTTGGCACACTTGCCCCACTCATACTCTCGTTCCCAACTCACTTTGCAATCATGACAGGCATACTCATATAACTTCTTCATATTACTCTCCGCACTCCCCGCCAGCGAGGGAACAAGCATCCCCTACTGCCATAGCTGATTCAACTCTTTCTCCCATATACTTTTCAATATTTTCTGGAGTAAAATCAATAGCCTTGAGGGGTTCTCCCTCCTTCGCGCCTGCTCGATACACTGTCAGACCCTTCAAGTAACCAGCATAATCCAAGGCTGCTTGAGAGAACTCCTCTGGAGTAGCAGTAGAAGGGAGGTTGATAGTTTTTGAGATGCACGAATCAATATACTTCTGGATTGTAGCCTGCACCTTAATGTGTTCTTCTGGGGCTACGTCGTAGGCTCCGACGAAAGGATCTAAAGGTTTGCCTTTGTCGTAGTATTCTTGGAAGAGAGGATCAACAACTAATTGCTCCTTCCAGATGTTGTTACTACGCCAACGACGGTTATACATTGCAGAGAAGATGGGTTCAATGCCCGAGCTTACCCCATGCAACATTGAAATAGTACCACAAGGAGGAATAGTAAGCATAACAGCATTGCGAACACCATATCTCTTAATGAGCATTCTGATTCGTGCTGGGAGGGTTTTTGCAAACTCTTCATTTAAATACTTCTTTGAATCAAACTCCGCAAAAGGAGTCTTATCCCTAGCTAGGTAGATCGACATCTTGTAGGCTTCATCTCGAATAGTTGCGAATAGCCTTTCCAAGAACTCTAAACATTTTTCACCACCGTAAGTAATACCCAACTTAATAAACATGTAGTGAAGTCCCGTAACACCAAGACCCACTCTACGTGAACGATCGGCCACGGTCTTACATTCGTCCGTAGGAAAAGTATTAATGGTAAGTACGTTATCTAAAAATCTAACACCCGTGCGAACGGTCTTTGCCAAACGCTTCCAATCAACATCAGAACCATCTTCCAGAACCATATTAGATAGGTTAACATTACCTAAGCAGCAGTTACCATATGAGGGTAAAGAAATCTCACCACAAGGGTTAGTTGAATCAAGCTTCTCAAAGTAAGACACGTTGGTATACCTGTTAGCTAAATCAATATTGTAGATACCAGGATCACCAGACTCGACAGAGTTCTTCCAAATCTTATCCCATAACTCCCTAGCCTTAATATCCTTACGCCCAAGCATCTCAAAGGTATCAGTCCAACCCACCTTATGAAAGTTATTAGCACGAGTCAAAGAGTCTTCCTCGCTCAAACCAATTACCTTAACTACCTCAGTCTTACCTTCGGCATCAGTTCTCATTAGATCGTAAGAATGATACTCCTTATTATTAAAGCTAAAGAACCAATCCTCTCCTAACTCAACAGCTTCCAAGAATCTATCCGTGATTGCAACAGAAATATTAAAGTTATTAAGCTGACCCTGATCTAATTTAACAGATAGGAACTCAATTAAATCTGGATGAGTGATGTTTAGAATGCCCATCAAAGCAGTGCGTCGATTCTTACCTGCCCGAACGTGCTCTCCAACTTCATTAATCATTTGAAGAACAGATACAGATCCAGGTGCCGAATTGGGTACGCTACCGATGTCATCACCACGAGGTCGAATCTTAGAAACATTAAACCCTACACCCCCACCCGCACAAGAAATCTTGTACATGTCCATGATGGTTTTCCCAATGGAGTCCACGCTATCTTCTGGGATAATAACGTAACAGTTTAGTAGGTTGTGCTGCCCTCTATTACGGCCTGCCCCAAAAATAATTCGACCTCCAGGAATAAAGTCCCCAGAACCTATAGATTCATAAAACCTCTTCTCAGCCTTTTCTTTCTCGTCATCCTTTTCTGCCGAGGCAACTGTCCTAGCAATTACTTTAGCCCTTTCAGCCCATTTAGTTTCGCCAGGGTAAGCGTAACGTGTTTCAAAAATTTCTTGACCTAGTTTATTCAGTGTCGTAATTGCCATATTATTCCTTAATCGTCGATAGTCCTTTGTGCTTTATGATAGAGAGACGGTGCGAAGAATCCAAGAGGGTCTTCAGATATTTATTGTGAGTAATAACGAAAATAGTCTTGCTCTTTTTAAGTTCCAAGAGAAGTTGATGAAGACCTTCGATACCTTCTTCATCAATGTTCTCCGCAACTTCGTCAAAGAAAAGCAAGTCCACATGAGATTTATCCGTGAGAAGTAAAAGATCTTTTAGTCCCAAAAGCACAGCTAAGTTAAGCTTCCTCTTTTCTCCACCGGATAACGATATATATGATAGGGGTCTTCCATTTGTTTCAATTTTTTCGGTTAATTCTTCATCAAATTTTACGGAATACTTAGAGTTTGTTAAGTATGACAGGTAATAATTACATCGTTCATTAAAGTAATCTAAAATATTATTGATGATATGTTTGATAACACCCTGCTCCGAAAAGGCTTTCTCCCAAAATCTCATAATCTCATACCAGGTTTTTTTAGAATCCTTAGAAGTCTGAGCATCAGATACGGACACAAGGAGATCTTGTTTCATATCCTCATAGTTAGTCTCGTCTCTGCATAGGTCTTTGTATCCTTGAATCTTAGAGAACTGGGATGAAGAAATAGGGGGAGTATACCGAAGTGCTTCCTCCTCTTTTATCTTATTTGTCCATAGTTCTATAACACTGTCGGTGTGTACAAGTTCTGCTTCCTTTTCCTCGACGTTAACCTCGGGTTCTTGCTCGGCTCCACAAGTGGGACATGTGTTAGGCTCTAAAGGGTTCTTGATAACATGTTTAAGTGTCTTCGCAATACCTTTCAGAGAGTTAATCTCTTTTCTATACCCAGAGAGTTTAAAGTTTAGAGTCCTCTCTTCTTCCTCGGCCTTGAGAAGATCTTCCAAGCTAAGGTTCAAAATCTCCTCGTCATACTCAGCGTATTGCTTCTGGGCCTCAACCACCTCGGCTAACTTCCCGTCAAGCTTTTTAATGTTTTTATTATTATCAGCAATGATGGCATCCTTCTCTTTCATACCTTGATAGAAGGTAGATTTGTGAGACTTAATCTTATCCCTCATCTGAAAGATGTCATCTAGATTGAGAAAATTTCTAATGATAGTTCGTTTATCATCCGCTGTGCAGTCCAAGAAGTTAACATCGTTGGCTTGCCCAAAGAACATGGAAGCTAATAAAACTTTATGATTGATATTTAGAATACTATCAATCTCTCTCTGAGTATCCGCTACAGAGGCGCATGTTTTGTTTTCCCCTGACACAGTTAGTTCTAACTTTGTAGGTTTCTTCTGGCGGGTGACTACAATATCCTGATCGTTGTGAATAAGATGAACTTCTACCAAACACTTATTTTTAGATTGATTATTTAGTAGGCTGTCCTCGGTGCTCTTTCGAATAGTCTTACCCGTTAAGCCAAAATATATTGCCTCTACTAATGCACTCTTACCTGATCCATTCGACCCTCCTGTGTCCTTATTCTTTCCTTTAATGAGGGTAAGACCCCTATAGTTCCGTAGATCTAAAGAGGCATTTTTAAATGAATAGAAATTTTTAATATTTAGTTTAACAATCTGCATCTTTGAGTAGCCTATAGCCTTCCATTAATGTATTGAATGGTAGAGTCGAGTTTGCTTGTTCCACATAATCAGAAATAATCATCTCATTAATAGTGAACAACTCTCTTTCGGGAGTATAAGATGATAGATCCTCTTCATTGAATACTGGCGAATATTTCACATCAATTGTGTGAACATTTAATTTATCATACGGAATTGGGAAGTGATCTATATCCACCATAACCCTCAGGAAAGTAGTGTAGTTAGGATCATTAACATTTTCCAAGTTCTCACGACCACGAGGGGTGGTGTAATCTAAGTCTTGAGAACTGTATACCAAATGTCTAGGCCCGCAGTTAGGTTTCTTATACTCTACCGAATCGCCCTCTAAGATAGCATAAAAAGAATCCTTAAATGCTTCCCCATAGTTTGTAGTATAGGGAGTCCCTAAGCAGGTTACCTTTGTATTAACTTCGCGTAATCCTCCTTGTCCCTGCATAAAATTGTGAATATGCCCCAGGTAAGTAGTGTTACCAAAGTGCCGCAAGCTAAGGCTAAAGTCAGCATCACCAACGGAGTTAAGACAACCAGCATAGCCAAAGTGACCAAATACCGTATAATTCTCAGGAACCATTTCCAACAAATAAATAATGTGTTCTTCATTTTCGTAGTGAGGGATAAAAACCCTCTTTTTAGTTGTGTCCGTGTGTGCATGAGTCACTACGGATATATAATCATTTTTAAAAACACTTAGAGCAGTAACCCCATCATCTGCTTTTGTTTCACTGTCGTGATTACCTCTAATGATAACTGTCTTTCTACCCTCTGACCCTGTACATTCCCTTAGGATTTCTTTTAAGGAAAGCAACTCACTTGGAGTGGGCTTCCTATGCATAAAAACATCCCCCATGATAATTACATCATCGGGGTTTTCATCTTTTAGAATTTTATGAAAGCAGCTAACTTGGCTGTCTAATAATCCTGGAATCTTAGAGTTTAGGTGGAGGTCAGTAATTAAGAGTGTTCGCATAGAGCCTCCCAGCTTAGTGGAAAGAGGTTACTAAGGATTTCCCCAATAGCATTGGCGTATGCTTGAGTTTCTAATTGGGTATGCTCTTCAGTGCGAAGCTTCCATAGGTGATACCAACCTAGCAGGGTACCCGTCGTTACTGTAGTAGTAAACATGGCTTGGGGCAACACCATCCGAGCCTGCTCTGGGCACACACCCTCCTCTAGCATTTTAGTATACACGTAATCCGCTAATCCAAATAGCTCATCCATCTCATCCCAAAGCTCTGACCCCATCGCTTCGTCAATAGGAGTAAGGCTACTACCTTGTTTTACGTTGTCAGCAGCCTTTCTGATCTGGTCGATGTCAGGATGATGATGCTCTGGGGTTCCTGAAATATATCTACGTGATACTTCACTCCACGAAAAACCTACCTGATGCTTACCTAATTGACGTAGCACAAAGAGGGGTGCATGAATTCTTACTGTAGCCGATGGGTGACGGAAGGGAAGAACATGCTTATGCTTTGCTAGGTAATTAATAAGTTTTACATCCTTCTCAGGGTGTAACTCTTCATGCTGCTTATCGAAAGAACATCGGGCTGCATTTACTACTAGTAGATCCCCATCAGGGGTGTGGTTGATAAGATCTACATAACCATAATCTAATACTGGGATTTTCATTGATACTCCTTGTCTAATCATTCATATATTCTTGAATCTCTTTGAGATTTTGGGGCTTACCCTCTTGGAAGTCTACTTCAACTCCGTCACCGAATGAGAAGCCAACCTCGGCATCAATCTTTAGAGGAACATCGAAGTGAATATTAAAGTGTTTCCTGATGAATGGGTAATTTACTAACTCATCGTAAACAATCTCCAAACATTTTCCTGTGTCATCCTTGTGACAAATCAGTTCAATACTATCGTGTACTGTGGCTACGGGCTTGGCCCTCAAGCCTTCCTCTTTAAGCCTCCTGTCAGAGCCTAGGAGGCCACATAGGAGGATGTCCGATGCAGTGGACTGGATGGTAAAGTTAAGCCCCTGACGGGCCGCACGATTGACCACAGTGAAGTCCTTAGAGGCAATGTCAGGAAGATTTCTCCTGCGTCCAAAGATAGTGTAAGCATACTGATTTTGCTTGATAAACTTCTCCACGAACTCCATGTATTCAAAGATGGCTGGGTATACATTCTGATAGTTAGCGATGATCCTCCTAGCCTTACCCACGGTGATACCTGTGGTTTCTGCTAGGTTGAAAGCTCCACCCCCGTAGGCAATTAGGAAGGAGATAGCCTTAGCTATCTGACGCTCATCCTTACTAATCTTCTCCTTGTTGAACAGCATCTGAGCAGTATAGGTATGAAGGTCCGCACCTTTCATGAAGGCTGTCTGCATATTACCGTCCTTGGCAATATGTGCTAGGACTCTCAGTTCCATTGCTGCATAGTCTACCGTAATGAAACGATAGTCTTTGGGGCAGTTGAAGAGACTTCTAATGTTATTCTCCTTGTCCCTAGGAAGAGTGTGGAAAGAAACACCCATAGCTTTCTTGGCAGTATAGGCTGCACAAGATAAGCGGCCTGTCGCAGTACCATCGAAGCGGTAGTCCACAAATACTCTAGGCATACCATTATATGCGATAGCTTTTTTGGTCCCATCAATATAAGTCTTGGTCAACTTCTGAGACTTCCTAAGCCCCAGTAGGCCCTTGATAAATCTTTGCGAATTTATTAGGTCTTCGGTAGTTTTCCCTTGGAGGACTGATTGGCTGATTCTTTTTCCTTCGTTCCTGTAATTCCACTTACCCACGCCGATTTAGCTCCTCTTCAATGTGTTCCAGTAGTAGTGCAAGTGTGGGGGCAGACACCGAGGGTGTGCCCTTAGCTGTACGGTCAGGAGGATACATGCCGAAGCCTTCCTCTCTGGTATATAATATCTCGATCAGGTCATTATTTGAAGAGAGGTTGTCATCAGTTGTCACCTGATCAAAAATATACAGGTTGTCCTCCTCCTCAATGTTGGCTACCCGAAGACCCCTACCTACTGATCCGAGTTTCCCTTCGTCCACTTGCATCCCTGCGTGTTCCATCTTAGAGAAGGTGGATAAGGAAGGCATGATAAGTTTGGAAAGAAGCTTACCCATCCCTAACTCATTAAGCTTTTCTTCGATCAAGTTAAAGAGCTTAAGCGTGAAGTAGGAGTCGGCTGCATTGCCCTCGCAGCAATCCGACAAAGCCATGTTAGCCCAGTCGAAAGTCTTAGGGTTCTTAATCGTTAACATTAGAGGTTCTCCAACTCATCAGAAAAGTATAGTTTGACCAAATCCATCAGGCTCTTAGGTGCTGTCTCATTAAGGAAGTGGTGCATGATCTTAGTATCCCACACATTCAAGGTATTGATACCGTGGCTTAGAAGAAACTTTAAATCAAACTTAGCATTATGAAATACCTTTCTATTTTTGGGATTTTCTAAGATGGATTGAAGCAAGGACCACACCTCCTCTCGATCTTTTTCACCCTCCCTAAAAGGGCTGTTCTTATGGTCGAGGGGAATGACATAGGTGATGCTTTTGACTGCCAAAGCAATCGTCTGAACCTTATCTGTCAGGAAGTTAAGGCCCGTGGTCTCAATATCAACGGCAATAGTTTCCGTAGTGTCAACAAGCTTAGAAGTAATGTCCCTTACTTCTGAGATTTCCGTAGCGGTTGAATACTTAAAGTCCCCTTTGTTCGTTTTGCCAAGTACATATTTTTCATATGCATTCTTGATGTCTGTTTCGAATAGGTATCTGTGTCGAGGCTCTTTAAGAACAGAATAAGGATGATAAATAGGAACGACGATGCAAGTATGCCCATTAGCACTAGTGAACTCATAGGAATTTCCTCTCTTATTGGTGATGCCACTCTTCTTAATTAACATTTTCATAGCCAAGTTGCCACAAGCGTAGACAAGGCGTGGCTTAACCTTATCAATTGTAGCTTCAAGATGATTTCTACACCGCTTCAAATCAGCAGGGGTCATGTCTCCATCCTTTACAGAGGGGCACTTAACCGCCGCAGAAAATTGAGGCTTCTTAGGATAGAGACTTAGGATTAAGTCTCTTTCTACTTTGGAAAACGGCTCCATCCTTCCAAGTCGGTGCTTGAAAGAATCCGCTAAGAACAGAACGTCTCCTTGCTTAAGCTTATCGTGGTCCATGTAAGCATGTTCTGGTTTACTCTGCTTTAGTATGGTACATCCGTCACATAATTCGTTCTGGCAAGAGGGCTTGAGGCCCGAGTAGATGTTTTGTAGGTCACTCATCGGTCTATGATAGATTATGGGTAAAAAAGTGTACTATATAGATAACAAAAGATTTGAAGAAGTGATCCCACTGTATCTCGCCAACAACACTGAGCATGTGGACGAGTTAATGGGGCTGTTTGACCTGTTGATCACTAACATCATTGAAAGCTTCAAGTTTAATATAGACAAGGATGACGCAAAGCAGGAATGTTTTCTCTTAATTCTTAAAACATTACGAAACTTCCAACCCTCTAAAGGATCGGCGTTCAACTATTTTACGACCGTCATTGTCAATAACTTGAAGCTACTTTATACTAAAAACAAAAAATATGAGAAAAAGATTACTGAGTATCAAGGTACTCTTAATCAGAACCCAAGTTCTTCATAGACATGTAACAGATAATCTTCCGACTCAATGTTACCACGTCTAAGCTGCACTAAGTGTGGGAGCTTAGTGGTTTTAAAGATTACAAATGCGTGAGGCATCCTAAAGCTGTCCACAACATACAAGGGCTTGTCCTTCTTATTTTCAGGGTCATGCTCCCGATCCTTCAAGAGCTTCACAATTCTCTTAGAGTGGGGATCCCAGAGCGACAGAAAAAGGATACCAATATCCTGACGTAATTTCTTCTGTTGCTTAAGAACTTTATTTAGTTGATTCTCCGTTCGGAGAAAAACAGGTTTGTACATTATTCTGCTTCTTGAAGAGTGCCACTAGTAGATGATTCGTCAACGCCCGTAAGGTTACCCTCGGGATCGAAGGTGAATCCTGATGCTTCAAACTCCTCTCTGTTTTCCTGGATGTGCTTAACCATATTCTTGGTTAGCTCTTCCTCAAGAGAACGAACACCGTTGAAGAAAATCGAACGAACGAAGTCGTTCATGTTAATATTTTCTGGCTTAACGGTATTGGCGAAGTTACGAAACGCTTCTGCTTCCTGCTTATCTAACTTAAGTTGAAATTTCATTCTATTGTTACTCCGATATTCGGTTTTAACTTTCCAACCCTTTGGGTTGAAGGCAAATTTTAATGAGTCTGTCATTGTACACGCTATTATAGTTCGAGGTCAAGGAATATGAAAGATAATTATGATTTAACTAATCTCCGCAAGAAGAGTACCAGGAAGAACAGTAGGACCAAGGGGAACTCGTTCGAACGGCAGATCTCAAAGGCATTGAATGATAGGTTCAAGACTACGGAATTTTCAAGAAGTCCTGGATCAGGAGCGTTCGCAACCACCCACACCTTACCAGAGCACCTAAAGATCTATGGAGACTTGATAACCCCCCAGAGGTTTAGATTCTGTATCGAGTGTAAGAAAGGATACAATAACCAAAATTTATACAGCTTGTATAATTATAAGTCTGAAGTTTGGAAATTTATAGAACAATCTGAAAAAGATTCTGCCAAATGTAATCTTATTCCAATGGTCATATTTAAGCAAGATAGACAGCCAGCACTCGCTATCATACCTCAGTCAGTAGTAGTAACAGAGGATATAAAGTATATAGAAATCCACAATAAGAAACACTACAGAGTGTATCTATTTGATGAACTACTTAAGTGTTGGGATTCGATGTGGTTTGAGTTATAAGCTTCTCTAA
>TARA_R110002126_G_scaffold80125_2_pt1 | contig 20284 bp, 18 predicted proteins | sample TARA_R110002126 | Tara Oceans TARA_R110002126 (sample SAMEA4397536) | marine metagenome | biome: Polar Biome; feature: [DCM] deep chlorophyll maximum layer (ENVO:01000326); material: water (ENVO:00002006), including particulate matter (ENVO:01000060) such as... | depth 30 m
TCTTCCGCAAATGTCCTGTGGTGTAATGGCAACACTTCTGTTTTTGGTACAGACATTCTAGGTTCGAGTCCTGGCGGGATAACAAAATTACTTGGATATATCCCTTTTTAAGTTTATATTTATGGATGTGAAGACACATACTGAACTTAAAGATTTTGCGAAGATAATCCATTTATATTATATTGATGGGATATTTGATAAAACTGATGTGGAAACTTGGTTAGGGGAAGTAGGAAGTGAATTAAATAAAATAACTAAGAAAAAAATAGTATTTAGTTTTTTTGATACTTATTTTCCCACTCGTATGACTATATATGAAAGTGGAAAGGTTAGAGTAGAAAATGATTTAGACGAGTCCCTATGATTGATCCAGAAAAATTATTCAGCGCTTTTGAATTACCTGAAAGTGATGATCCTTTACTCGAGGATCTCCAAAAAACTCAAGCATTCAAATTAGGCATGTTTAAGAAAATAATTTGGAATCAAAAGAATATAGAGAAGAAAATGGATCATTTTTTAAAATCAATGCCCGAAATAGCAGAAAAAATTGATTTTGATAATGATGCCGGAGAGTTTGTTACTCATACTAGAGCATGGACCTATCTTAAAGATTTTCAACCTAACTCCGAGCAAGGTAAAGATGCTTCTAAATTATTTTCAGATGACTACACAATTACAGCATGTAGGCTTGCTCTCTCATTTTGGGAAGAATTAGAACATTATGAAAAGTGCGCACATATAAAATCTGTTCACGATCTTTTGAAGAATAACTTGGCTAAGTAAACCCTCCAGCGTATATTTGAGGTACAGGAATTGAGAGAAAGAGAGATGAGAGAGATAGGGTACGAGACGTCACGTGACGTCACCCAAAAATATTTAAACAACCCAAAATAATTATGAGAAATATAGATTTATTTAGACAGAAACTTAACCGTATTGACGGGAAACTTAAAACTATCAAAATGATGGTTACCCGTAAAGGAACTTCTGTTGATGATATCCACAAAGTTATTGATGCCATTGAAAGTGAATGTAGTGACATTAATACTATGATCGATCGTGAAGGTCATGACGCTTATAATAGATAATAAAAAATAAAAGTTATGAATTTAACAGCAGAACAAATCCAAGGAAATTGGGTTGAATTTATTGGTAACATTGATACCTATATCTCATCACCTCGTAAAGAGAAATTAGTAGAATTTTATAAAAAATACCATGAGCGTATCATACTTATGCCTGCTGCCCATAAAAAAGAATACCATAACTCTTTCCCTGGAGGATATGTTGAACATGTAAATCGTGTTGTGCGTTGTTCTATCAACCAATCTCGTTTATGGGAAGATGAAGGAGCAGATATGTCAACTTTCACTATGGAAGAACTTGTGTTTTCTGCTATTAACCATGACTTAGGCAAAATGGGTGACGAGAACCACGAATCATACATCCCTCAGGATGATAAATGGAGACGTGATAAATTAGGTGAAGATTACAAATTCAACACTCAGGTCCCATTTGCTTCAGTTCCAGATCGAGGTTTATTTATGCTTCAATCACATGGTGTTCAGTATTCATTTAATGAAATGCTAGCTATCCAAACACATGATGGTTTATATGATGAAGCTAATACTAAATATCTTAAGGCATACATGCCAGAGCAAAAACCACGCACTTCTTTACCTTATATTCTCCATCAAGCCGATTTAATGGCCGCGAGAATAGAATTTGAACGTGAGTGGTTACCAAAATTAAAAAATCCCGTGACATCCACAAAAAAGAATTTTACATTGGATGTTAAGCCTAAAGCTATTGCTAGTAAGCAAAATAAAGCGTTAGGTTCAATTAAAAGTGAAGGTTTAAAAAATTTATTAGATAACTTATGATACTAGCTATTATTATTCTATCAGTTGCTGTTGTTGTCCTAGGATACACAACATTTAATCTTTTACGTAAAATTGAGAAACAAGAAGATATCTTGTCTAGCTATCTAACATATTTAGATAGAATTTCCCGAGTAATAGAGGTTTCAGATAAAAAGCTAAAGACCATAGACGCAAAAGGTACCTTTAGCAGTGACGATGAAGTAGGTTTTTTCTTTCAACAAATCAAAGGGTTACAAGACATCTTGAACGAATTCGTTCTCAAGAAAATCTAATAACCTACTATGCCCAGAAAAGCCAAAAGTAAAAACTACTTCACTCAAGATACAGAAAATGCAATTGTAAGATACAATAACGAACCTGATTCCAAGGTTCGTTCTGTTATATATGAAAAGGAAATTCATTATGCCTTTTTCAAGTTAACAGAAAATATTATTCATACCTTTAAGTTTTATTATACGGAAGTAGATGATATTGAACATTTACAACATGAGGTAATTACCTTTTTACTTTCCAAAATCCATTTATTTGACCCAACTAGAGGAGCTAAAGCATACTCTTATTTTGGTACTATTGCTAAGCGATATCTAATTCTCCAAAATCAAAAAAATTACAAGAAACGTGTCGATAAAGCCCCAGTGGATGTATTATTTAAAGATGATTCACATTCATATAATTTAGACGATCCAGACCCAGCAAATTTACCTATAAACCAATTCCTTGCTTTATATGTAGCTTATTGTACCGAAAACTTATATGAATTATTCCCTAAGAAGCATGATGCTCAAGTGGCAGATGCTATTTTAGAATTATTTCGTAAACGAGAAGATATAGATATCTTCAATAAAAAAGCACTTTACATTTACATACGAGAAATGGTAGATGTTAAGACTCCTAAAATTACCAAAATAGCTAATCAACTATATGGTATATTCAAAGATAATTATATATTTTTCCTTGATCATGGGTATGTAGAATTTGAATAGTTTATATTTATAACCAAATAAAACGTATAAATATGAGCCAACAATTCGACAAATTAGTCTTTGGAAAGAAAAAATTCGCCGATTTACTCGAGGAAATTTACACTAACCAAAAACGGCGCGAAGCGCAAGTTACCGCGCTTATTTCCGAGTTAAAACCGATGGTTACCGACATAGGTGATGCAACATTAATTGTACCTTTGATTAAAGAATACATGGAAATCGGTGTTAAAAATGATGATGCTTTAATAAAAATGGCTACGTTAGTACAACGTGCTTTAAACTCTACAACTGAAGATGGTGGTTTAGGTATTTCTGATGAAGAAAAATCCCAACTACTTGAAGAAATGGAGAAGTTACAAAGTAAGTAATTATGGCAAATCCCTTTGCTCAATCTTATATTCAAACCTCAAACCCCTCAACAACTATTCGTTCAGTAAGGGTAATAAGTATTATCTTAGATGATACTCATCCTTTATTTAATGAATATGGTCAGTGGGATTCTATAGGTCTTATATTTTTTGATGATATAGAATCTCCTAAACCTTATCAACCCGTAGAAGATCAACAAAGTGAATCTTTATCATTTTACCCTACAGCTAGATCTTTATTCCCACAATATAAAGCACTTCCTCTTATAAATGAAGTAGTTGTTTTAGTTGAAGGACCTTCCTTAGAATCTTCAATTGAAACAGGAGCAAAAAGTTATTATTATATAAGTGTTATAAATTTATGGAATAGTCAGCAACAAAATGTGCTTCCTGACCAAATTTACAACCAATATCTTTCAAATAACCAATCTAAAACTCCCCAAGAGGTAGAAGCTGGATCCCCCCAAATAGAAAATTCAACAGATTTAAATGTTAGAGTTGGGGATACATTTACAACAAAACAATATATTTATCCTCTTAGACCCTATGAGGGAGATGTAATACAAGAAGGAAGATGGGGTAATAGTATTCGTTTAGGAAGTACTGTTAAAAATCAAGGTAATAATTGGTCTAATATTGGAGAAAATGGAAATCCTATTACTATTATAAGAAATGGTCAGTATGATATAACTCAAACTCCTGGAGAATACATTTTAGAAAATATTAATATCGATGATTCATCTATTTACTTATCATCCAATCAGCAAATTCCTCTTATAGCATCAAGTAATAATGCTTACTTAAGTTACAGGGTTAACCCACCTTCTTTACCTAGTGAATATGATGGGAAACAAATAATATTAAATTCTGGACGTTTAGTTTTAAATTCTACAGATGATCATATACTATTGTCATCAATAAAATCTATTAATCTTAATACTGATTTATCAGTTAATATTGATGCTCGTTCAGAAGTAGTAATTCAAACACCTTTAATACATTTAGGTGATACTCAAAATGCTCAACCTTTAGTTTTAGGGAATGATTTAATAAATTTATTAACTGAATTAGTTACTGATTTAAATTCATTGACAGATTCATTACAAAATCAAATAATCACTCCAGAAGGTACTCCATTAGCACCTACTAGTAATGTTGCCCAATTAATTAGTGCTAAAATTCCTGGATATAAACAACGTTTAAGTGGGTCATTGTCTAATACCTCATATACTATATAATGGCTTGGAATCCTACATATGACCCAGCATTAAAAAAAGATACTGTACTTTTAGAAAACGGAATTACTTTTGAACTTATATTCAAAAATGAAGCATCCGGTTATCAAAATTTCCAAAAAGTTAAATTTGGTCAAGCTTACAATAGAGAAGGGAGACCACTTAGAAAAACAAAAACTTTTAGGTCAGAGGATAAAAAAATAGATATTGGTAGTATATTTGAGCTTTTATATTCAACCATACTTTACACGAGCACCTTCCAACCTTCCCAAAAAGCAAATTATGATAGTTTAGACCCAGGATTTAAAGATCCAGAAACTACAGATCCAACTAAAAATGATGTAACAGGTCCACCTCCCCGCTTAGGAAGTAAAGGTGAAGAAGTATTAGAAGTTCAAAAACTCCTCCCAGGTGTATTTGCTGATGGTGTTTTTGGCCCCAATACAGAATTTGAAGTAAAAAGATTTCAACAATTTAAAAATATTCTTGCTAATGGTATAGTAAATGATGAAACTTTAAGATTACTTAAAGAATTTGAAACTTTAAATTTTATAACTCCACCTATTAATCCAATACTTAATAGAGAAACAAAACAAAAACAAATAGCTGCAATAAATGAAAGAAATATTTTAATTGTTGAAGGATCTCTTTCTCCACAAGTTGTAGTTCAAAATACCCCAACAGATTTAAAACCTACAGGACTACAAAAACTTAATAATCTTATCACAAAAATAGCTATTGATTCACAAAAAGCTATTGTGTTACAACTTAAACAACTTCTCCTACAATACGGAATCCAGCAATTAAAAGAAGGTTTAGATAACGGGGAAAATATAGAAGACTTAAAACAAGAATACTGTCCTACACCTGAAAGATTAGAAGAGTTAATTGAGATAAGAAACAATATAGCAGGTTTATTAAATACTGTTGGAGATAATCTAGATAATTTAGTAAAAGCTACTAATTTTTCAGGACAATTTGCTGAATTGTTACAATCTTTAGTTAGTGGGTTAAAAGGAGCTGAATTTGTTTTAAATCAAGCCGCTAAATTAATTCCACTTATACCTGGAGCTATAGCAGCATTAATAAATGATTTAGGAACAATTTCAGATCAGGTATTATTAAAACCTGATGGTACCCCTATAATACCTACTATAAGACAAGTGGTTTCATCAGTTGCTCCTCCTTTTGCTTTAACTCAACAAGTAATTCAAATGGCTGTTAGTCTTTTAGATCAATTAGATGAGTTAGTTTTACTTTGTGCTCCAGATGCTACTTTAACAGCTACATCACCTACTATAGATAGTATTTATGCAACCCAAGTAATAGCTGAAAATACCAATACAGGAAATACTTACAAAGGTTTTATTTTAGAAATTGAAACCAGAGCTTACACTCCTAAAGTAGATCAAAATAGAGCAGTAGGTAAAAATAATTTTGGAATCGTAATGATATTTACAGATTATTCATTCGCTTCCGACCCTAATGTCTTAATAGATGAGCTTAAATTTATTATTGACAGAGATAATTTAAAAGCATACTAATTCAATATTTATAATAAAAAAGCATATGAAAGCTTCGGAATTTAAAACAATCATAAAAGAATCAGTACGAGAAGTCATTCAAGAAGAATTAAGAGAAATTCTTTTAGAAGCAGTTCGTGCACCAAAAACAACAGTAGTTTCAGAAAATATTACACCAATAAATACACAATCAACTTCTACAACCCAAGCTAAAACGCATGGGGAAAGACAACAAATGTTTGAAAGTATCATGGGAGATATGCAGATGGGTAAAAGAGGTCAAGAAGAACTTTCATTTACTTCTGCAGATGCTCAAGGTGCTTACAACCCAAGATCAACCCCAGGTGCTGATTTAGCCCCAGGTAATGTAGGTTTAGATCAAATTATGGGTTTAATGAAAGGTAAATAATGGCATATCGTATAGCTAATAAATTTCCGATTGATACTAAAGCTGGAAGAGCTGTTGGTGTGAGTATTCCTTTCTCGGCACCCTGGGTTTTTACTTCTACATATCAAACAAAAGATGCTATACGAACCAATATAATTAATTTTCTTTTAACTAATAGTAACGAAAGAGTATTTAGACCTTCATTTGGTGGAAATTTAAGATCTTTTATTTTCCAATCAATAACTACCGGACAAACTGAATTTATTAAACAACGGATAGAATCTGATATATCTAAATATTTTCCAACTGTTTTAGTTAAAGAAGTAGAAGTTTTAGGTGCTGAAGATTTAAACACTTTAAACGTAATAGTATCATACGAAGTAGTTAATTTTGGAATTAACGATGAACTAAATTTAACATTCGAACAATAAGATGGCCGATAACAGAGACATAAAATATCTTAACAAAGATTTTGATACCTTTAGAGCTAGGTTAGTAGATTACACTCAAACCTATTTCCCAAACACTTATAACGATTTTACTGAATCATCTCCTGGTATGATGTTTTTAGAAATGTCTGCTTATGTAGGTGACGTTTTAGCATTTTATATGGACAATCAAATTCAAGAGAATTTTGTTCAATATGCTAGAGAAGAAAATAATTTATTTACTTTAAGTTATATGATGGGTTATGTACCTAAAGTAACAACAGCTGCAAGTACAGATATTTCATTTTACCAAATAGTACCAGCAAATGCTGCTTTTGCTCCTGATTATAATTATGCTTTAGCCATACCAGAAAATACACAAGTTTCATCTAATGCTAACACATCTACTATATTCTTAACTGAAACTAAAGCAGATTTTTCTCTTTCAAGTTCATTAGACCCAACAGAAATATCAGTATATTCTACAATAGGCTCCAACCCAGCATATTATCTTTTACGCAAAACTAGAAGAGCAATATCATCAACTATTAATACAACAACTAATACAGTTAATGCTCCAACTGATTTTTATACTATAAATTTAGAGGCACAGAACATTATTGGTATATTAGATATTACAGACTCTGATGGTAATGAATATTATGAAGTACCTTATTTAGGTGAAGATATGATTTATAATTCTATTAGAAATACTAATCCAAACGATCCAAATTTTACTAACGATACAGATGCTGCATTTTTACTTAAAACTAAACAAGTAGCTAGAAGATTTGTTACTAGATTTACCTCAGCTACAAATTTACAAATTCAATTTGGGGCTGGTACAAGTAATGATATTACAGAAAATATTGTACCTAATCCTACAAATGTAGGTATTGGTTTACCATTTGAAAAAAATAGATTAACAACAGCATACTCACCTACAAACTTTATATTTAGTAATACTTATGGTGTTGCTCCTTCTAATACAACTTTAACTATTAGATATTTAACAGGTGGTGGAGTTATTTCTAATGTTCAAGCTAATCAATTAACTGTACTTGATAGAAGTAGGGTTACATTTGTAAATAATAATATTGCAGATTCTACTATTGCTACTACAATTATAAGTGGTACAACGGCCCAAGGAGGTTTAAATTGCACTAATCTGATAGCAGCAACTGGAGGTTCAGATGGTGATTCTGTAGCCGAATTAAGATTGAATACCTTATCATCATTTGCAAGTCAATTACGTAATGTAACAGCAGATGACTATTTAGTAAGAGCTTATAGTTTACCTTCTCAATATGGAAGCTTAGCTAAAGTATTTATTGAAAAACCAAGATTAGCAGTAACATCAAATCAATCTGTTTTAGATATGTATGTTTTATCTTATAATGGAGAGGGGCAATTACAAATAGCATCAAATGCTTTAAAACAAAATTTACAAACTTATCTCTATCAATATAAAATGGTAGGTGACTCTATTAATATTAAAGATGGATTTATTATTAATATTGGAGTTACTTTTGATATTGTAGTATTACCTAATTACAATAGTAACCAAGTATTATTGGCTTGTATTAATTACATTAAAACTCAATTTAATATTAATAATTGGCAAATTAATCAACCTATTATATTTAATACTTTATATGTTGGGTTAGATAAAATTGAAGGAGTTCAAACAGTAAAGAATATTGAAATAACAAATAAAGTAGGTACTAATTTTAATGGAAATACATATTCAGAATTTGCATATGATATCCCAGGAGCAACATTAAATTCAGTAGTTTATCCTTCAATTGACCCAATGATTTTTGAAGTTAAATTTCCAAATTCAGATATTCAAGGTAGAGTAGTACAAATATAATATTAAAACATGGCTGTATATAAAATTTTCCCATTCAAAGATACTTCACTTTATTCATTATACCCAAATATGAATACGGGTATTGATCCTATTAATCAAGTATCTAACTTAAACTTTGCTTTACTTACTTCTGCTACTGTTGCAAGAACTTTAATTGAATTTTCATCAGAAGAAATTGTTGATCTTTTAGATGGAATAGTTAGTGGTTATACTTGGGACACTTATTTTAGATCATATATTGCTACGGCACAAGGAATTGTTGAAACTTCTACAATAGAAGTTCGTCCTGTAGCTGAATCATGGAATAATGGTACTGGTACTTACTTAGATAGCCCACTTACAACAGATGGTTCTTCTTGGAATTCAAATCAATTTCAAGATGGAACTACTTGGTCTTACATGAACGGAGGTTCTTTTACAAGTGGAAGTTTTAAAGTAACAGGATCATATGCTGCAGCCTCTTCATCATTAGGTGGGGGTAACTGGGTAATTAGTAGTTCAGATGGTACTGAATATGCAATATCTCAGACATTTGGTTTAAGAAGTTCAAAAGATTTAAAAGTTAATACTACTACCATTGTTAGTTCTTGGTATAGTGCTTCTTCTGGATTGGGAGGTATTGAAAATAATGGATTTATAATTAAATGGGAAGACGCTATTGAATTTAATCCTAATAAACAAGTCCAACCTGTAATGCAATATTATAGTGTTGATACAAATACAATATATCCTCCTGAATTAGAATTTAGATGGGATGATTCATCATGGGATATAGGTTCATCAACTATACCTGAATTATTACAACCTAATTGTTTTGTTTCATTAGCAGAAAACCCAGGTGTTTTTCTTTCAGAAAGTATTAATAGATTTAGATTAAATGTTCGTCCAAAATATCCAAAAGTGGTATTTGCAACATCTTCTTTATATACTAAACAACATTATCTACCTTCAGGTTCTTCATTATATGCAGTAAAAGATTTAGATACTGATGAGTATGTTATAGATTTTGATTCACAATATACTAATTTAAGTGCTGATGCTACTTCAAGTTATTTTGATATTTACATGAATGGTTTAGAACCAGAAAGATATTATAAAATATTAATCCAAGCAACTGCTGGAGGTAGTACTACCATATATGATGATAATTACTACTTTAAAGTTTCTAACGGATGAGTACTCAAATAGATTTAGTTAGACAAGAATTTGAGAAAAATAGGTACAACAAAAATATAGATACTTCTTTTTCTCAATTTATAGCACCAACACTTCCAAGTGCTAGTGCTCCTCCATCTGTGCAAGAATTCTTTCAATATTATCAACAATTATTTTATGTAATACCTAAAGAGGGTGATGTTAATTCTCATAGATATTTAATTGATACTAGTGAAGCCTATGTTGGGGCCTCATCCCAATCTGATGAACTCCTAGCATTACAAGAAGAAATAACTCAATTAAGAATACAACTATTACAAGCACAAACAGGACCAGCACAAGCTATAGTAGATACTTTATCACAATCTAATTTAAATTTGCCTGAGCTGCCTGAAATACCTAACTTAGATGTATCTAGTATTTTTAATACAAATATATCGGGTGATAATCAGTTAGGTAATAATTTATCCTCATCTGAAAAAAGAAAAAGACGTGAAGCTGCTAAAAAAGCATTACAAAAGAAATTAGAAGAACAAAAAATTAATAGACCACCTGATAAAGAAAATCTAGATAATGGCATTAAATAAAAATATAATAGTTTCTCCTCTATCTATTGAACCATCTACAGTTCAAGGGTATTCGGCTGCAGACTTAGCTAATCTTAATTCTCAACTTCTTCCTTCAACATTTATTCCATTTGAAGATGTTGTTGAATTTTATGGTTATGATCTAAATGGTAACCTTATAACTCAGAATTTAGATTTTAGAGATTATCAATTTCCAAGTACAGGTTTAGGAACAGTAGCTTCTGGTTCTCAAAATCAATTTAATGATATTTCAATTCCTCAATCTGATAATAAAGCTTCTGAAATTCGTCTTGATCCTGGTCAAAATGTTTTAGATTTAGTAGGAACTAGAGGTCAATTTAATGTTTATTATAATTTTTCTAGACCTATATTAGGTTCTACTTTTCAACAAACTTATGTAATTTCTGATATATCATCTGATAGAACAGAATTAAGATTTATTAGTAATGACATCCCAGAATCTACAACAACAGAAACTGTAGCTTTATATCAAGAAAAACAACGATCTGCTGAATTAATATCTGATTTTTATTTAAATTTAGGAGATAACAATTTATTACTTTGTCTTAATTTAGATATATTTGAAGGAAATTTAGTAATAAAATTATATGAACCCTTACCATTAAATTTTAGTGTTAAAGCTAATTGTTGGTTTGTAGAAGAAGCAGCCGAATCTATAGGATATAATGTCAATATCATTGATGAAATGATAGATGATACTATAAGTCCTACTTTAAGTGGTCCTAATTTTAATCTTCCAATTACTAACCAAGTTAATAATTCTACAGAATATGCAGCTTTTAATTCTCTTACAGGAGGTGGACTTACAGGAACAGCATTAACAGGTTCATACCAACAAATACAATCTTTATTTGAAGAACAAGGAATTGAAATTAATATTGATTATACAGGTTATGCTAATTTTGTTAATTTCTCCTCAGCTACAGATAGATTAAATAACTTTCTAGATAAAGTTCAACAAATTGAAGCTTATTCTTCTTCACTAGGAGCAGCTTTAAATTTATCTCAAAATAATTCTGCAATTGTTTCAAGTAAGAATATATATCAAAACTTAATAAATAATATTACTTCAAAATTTGATGGTTATGAATATTATTTATATTTTACATCTGGAAGTAATGCTACAGGAGTTCAAACTTACCCTAAAGTAAATACAACTCCTCCATTTACATTATATTCATCTTCAAATGCAGTAGTAACAGATTGGTATACAATTCAATCAACTAGTGCCTCTGATTATGATGATGCTAATCAAGATATATTATTAAATACTATACCTCAATATCTTAGAGATGACCCAGCAAATGCTCCATATGAAACATTTATTAATATGGTTGCTCAAGAATTTGATAATACTTGGGTTTATACTAAAAATATAACTACAAGATTTAATTCAGATAATAGAGTAAACTTTGGTATATCTAAAGATTTAGTAGCAGATGCTATTAGATCATTTGGTTTAAAAATTTATCAAAACAATTTTAGCTCAGAAGATCTATACTTAGCATTTATAGGTACAACAGCTACTGGAGATACATTCCCAGTACCTAATATATATTCAGGTAGTCTACCTACACCAACAGGTTTAGAATACATAACAACTAAGATATCAGCTTCAGATGCAATTGTTCCCTTAGATAATGTTAATAAAGGGATTTACAAACGTATTTACCATAATTTACCTTATTTAGCTAAACAAAGAGGTACTATTTCAGGGTTAAGAACATTATTAAATATATATGGTGTTCCTGATACTATTTTGCAAATAAATGAATTTGGAGGTAAAGATAGAAACAATACTAACGATTGGGATCTTTGGCAAGAAGAATTTAATTTTAAATATGATGTTACTGCACCATCAGCAGTTAATGATCAATATATAGTTTCTGATTGGAGATTAAATGATGATTGGGGTCCAGCAAATGATCCTTCTGCCACATATGTAATCCCAGAAACTTTAGAATTTAGATTTAAAATAGCTAGTTCACTTCCAACTGCATCTGTAAAAAATGCTTTGGCATTAATTCCAATGCAACCCTCTCAAATAGATGGTTCATCAGTAACCTTAGAATATACAGGTTCAGGATTTACAAGTAGTTCTCTATATCCAGGTTCTATTCCTGATCCAGAAAATCAATATGCTAAATTAGTATTTACACCTGATTGGCAAGCAGCTAATATATCAGCTAGTGTTTATCTTCCATTTTACAATCAAGGTTGGTGGTCTGTAATGGTAACTAGAACAGGTCAAGATGTTTTTGAATTAACAGCAGCAAATAAAATTTACTCTGGAAGTGATGGTTCTACTATAGGATTTATTGAATCTTCATCAGTCACTACTCCTGATATAAGTAATACAGGTTGGAATGAAGGTCAAAATGGTGCTTATTTTGGAGGTACTATTTTATATGATGGCGCTGATTTTCTTGATCCTATTTCTGGATCATATCAGGAAATTAGATATTATACTAATAAACTTAGTCAAAGTGTATTTAATGATTATGTAATGAACCCCCAATCTACAGAGGGTAATGGTGTAAATGGATCCCCAGATCAATTAGCATTTAGAGCTGCTTTAGGAGGTAATTTATATACAGGTTCAACATCAATACACCCAAAAGTTACAGGTTCATTATGGGGCCCTGGTGCAGTAGGATTTCCTACATCTTCTTTTGCTGCTAATTCTAATTTTATTTTTCAAACAGCATCTCTTGGAGGAACTCCTTTATTTAACCCTAACCGTGAATATGTATTTTACGATTCACCCCCAGTAGGAGTTAAAAATAGAAATAATGATAAGATTAAACGTCAAAATTTAATTTTACCTACAGGAAGTACATTATCTAATTTAGAATCAATTCAACAAACTTCTTTTGATAATCAAGATTATACTGATAATTTAAATTTATTAGAAGTAGCATTTTCCCCACAAAACGAAATTAATAATGATATTATAAACCAAATTGGTTTCTTTAATATTGGGGATTATATAGGTGATCCAAGATTAATATCTTCATCAGCTACATCTTATCCTGCATTAGATACATTAAGGAATCAATATTTTGAAAAGTATACTGAAAATTACAATGTATATGATTATATAAGACTTATCAAATTCTTTGATAATTCATTATTTAAAATGATTAAAGATTTTGTTCCCGTAAGAACATCTTTAGCATCTGGCATTGTTGTAAAACAATCACTTTTAGAAAGACAAAAATATCCTGTTCCACAGACATCATTTACAACTCCTGTATATACGGGTTCAATTGGATCTGTTCCTTACTTACTAAATTACGAAAGAGCTTACTCATCATCTACAGATTTTGAATCCTTCCCTATAGTAACAACTACAGGTTCAGATGGTGGTAGTATGCCGGCTTTAGACCAAATTACTCAAGAATGGGGTGGTGTTTATAATACTCCTGTAGGTCAAATTGCATTTACAAGTTCAGATGCAGCAGAATTTTTTGATGGAGAATTTAGTGGTTCTACTATATTAGTAACAAATGGTGAATTAAATACAGCGTGTGACCCATTTAAAATAGCTAACACTAGCAGTGTACAATATACTTACCAAAGTCAAGGTCTGCCTGCACCAACTGCTGCACAATCTTACGCTTTTAACCCAAATGGCCAAGTAGTAGGTATAACTAGTGTAGGTCAACCTCAAGCTGGTATTACTATAACATCAGTAAATCAAACTTCAGCTAATACATCAGATTCATTCTTTGATAGTCCTGGTACTATGAGGATATGGTATGAATCGACAAGAGTTGCTCCTTATCAATATAGCGGAGTCAGTAGTTATACTGAGCATGTAAAAGATACATTCAAACCTTCTATGGTTAGAGTTGCTAAAACTGATCAACTAGGTAATGATCTTTCAGATTATTGGCCTTCAGTTAATGAAATTATAATTCCAACATATGCAGTATCAGCTTCTACACGAACTGGAGCAATAGATGGTAATAGTGGTTTTGTTGAATTTGATACAGATGGATTAGGAGGTAATAGATTAGAATTAGCAGTAACCAGTGTTTCAGAAAATTCAGATAGTTATACATTATTAGTAAATCAAATAAGTGGAAAGTATTTTGAATTAATTACTGGTACTAATGCTGGTTTAGTCCCAGTTACTACTAACCCCTTCCCAATATTAATTACAAACCAAAATAGTGGTTCGGCTGTAATAGAACCCTTTGTTCCAAGTACATTTGAATATAGTGATTGTAATGTTCTTATTAATAATGCTGTAACAGAAAGAGATAGTACAGTATTCTATGATTTAGAATATAATGAAACTTATCAAAGATCAAATATCATTCAAGGACCACTTGGAAGAGCAGTTTCAGGTACAGCAAATGGTGCTGATTTTGATCAAAATTTAATAGATACTACTGCAAACTTTACAGGTGAAGTAGCAGTAGGTGATTGGGTAAGAAATACTGATAGTAACGCAAGAGCCCAAGTTACAGTAGTTGCAGCTACTCAACTTACTTTAACTAATGGTATATTCCCTCTCGGAAGTGAAAATTATGTAGTTTATTCAATTACCCTTACAACAAGTACTATTGGTGTTTTCCCAACAAACTACCAAAATGTAATAACAGCATCTCAACAATCGGGATCTGCTACATTTGCTAATGTACAGGATTTTAACTGGAATGCTCGTAGAAGTACTTTACCAAGATATAGTGGATCTAAAAACACAGCTTTAATTTATAATGCTCCAGGTGATTTTGCTCCAACAGACAAATATGATGCAGCACTTATAGATTTTAATTTTGGTGGTGGTACTTATCCTGAAATAGATGGATATGGTGCTTTATCATTAAATCAAATGTTATTAGTAGGTGATAATAGAGAAGCAGTTGGTACATTAGGATCTTCAGAACCAGGATTTTCAGGTTCTTTATTTACTTTATTTCCTTCAGGTTCTACACCTACAATAAGACAATATACAACAAGTGTTGATACAACTATAGGTGCTAGAGTAGTAACTAATATTGCCCCACCTACACTTGCTACATATATAGTTCCTTGGAATTTACCAACTACTGAATTTACTACAGCTACTGTTGGTGGTGTAGGATCTGCTTTACAATTTACTGGAAATGCTATTAATAGTGTGGCTAAATCTAGTACAGGATACTACACAACATCATCAGTTACTTCAACTTCAACACAGGTATATGCTAAAATTTCAGAAAGTATATCTCAAGGAGGTAGATGGTTTGTTACGGGGTATAAAGAAATGTCCATTCCAATAGAAGGAGCTTTAACTCCATGGAATAGCAATAATGGAAAAGGAACTAATCAAACTGCTAATACATTACTTGAACGTGGAGTAGCTGAAATAACAGGAGTAGTAACTACTTTTGATAATTTCTTACTTCTCGGTAATATAGATATCAATACTTTTACAACAGGTGATGAATTTGGAGGAGAAGGTGCTGGAGAATATGGATGTATAATTTGGAAAGCTCAAACTGATGGATATTTACTTTTATCTGATGCAACTTTAAGTGGCGTTGGCGCAGGAGCTTTATTACCTTCCAACCCATCACCTACCATAGTTAGCAATTTTGATAGTATAACAACAAATTTTGGATCAAATCCAAAACCATCATAAAAAATTAACAAGATCATATATTTATAATAAAATACGTATTAAAAAATGGGATATTTAAATAACTCGGTAGTAACAGTTGATGCCATCCTTACAGACAAAGGTCGCCAATTACTTGCTCAAAATGATGGTTCATTCAGAATCACACAATTCGCTTTAGCTGATGATGAAATTGATTATACATTGTATAATCCCACTCACCCTTCAGGTTCAGCATTTTATGGTCAAGCAATTGAGAATCAACCCTTACTAGAAGCTTTTCCTCAACAAACTCAAATCATGAAGTATCTACTTACTACACTACCACGTGGTACAGCTAGAATGCCTATTTTAGATATAGGTACTGCTGCAATAAGTTTAAAACAAGGTGCTTCATTAGCAATTACCCCACAAACATTAAATTATGCTGGTGGTGATACATTTGAATCAGCAGGTTATACTGCAACAATTTCAGATGTTAGAACAATGAGTACATTTGAAGGAGTAGGTATTAATACACCAGATGCCCAAGCATTAAATTCAACATCTACTTTAGGTACAAACGTATCTAAAACAGTAGTAGGAACAACAATCAACTTAAGAGCAACTACAGTAAATACGTTGTTTGGAAGTAACACATCTGTATATGCTACATTAACAATAGTAGGTAGAGATTCAGGAGCCCGAATTCAGGTTCCTATTACAGTAACTAGAGTATCAAGCACCTCATAAAAATTAAAATATGTCATTCAATAGATTAGTAGCAGACGATTTTGTAGTATCTACAGACAGCATTACAGCAGGTTTGTGGGGAGACAGTAGTACTCCAAACTTAAGTACTTTCGTTACATCATCCGCTCAAGCAGCTGGATCATCCGGTAATTATTATTACAATGTATTTTCAGCAGGTACTTCAACAGCACCCACAGAATTAGAATTTGCAGTTACTTATGGTAATAGTGTTGGTGGAGGTACAGAATTATTCGATTCAGCAGTCGCTCAAAGATCACCTTCATCTACAATTTACGGTTCATACCGTACTTTAGTATTAGGTGATGAAAATGCAACATTCTCATTTGGTGGAGTTACATCTTCAGATTTTTATGCTATCTCTATAGATAGAAATCGTTACAAAGAATCCTTATTCCCAGGTTCTTTAACCCTTATCCTTTCAGGATCATCTGCAGCCTTAGGAGGTGGTATGTTAAGTTTAACTGATAACAGTCAAATAGTAACAACTACAACATTTAATGATGCAGGTAGAGTATTCCAAATAGTTTCAGGTTCAGCAGGTACAGTATTTACAGGAGTTAATAATAATGGATATTCATTAGCTTCAGGTTCATATGGTTACTTCCTACCAGATATTGCTACTATTTTATTAAACCCAAGAGCACTTACAGCTGGTGTAACAGGTATTTCAGCTTCATTTGCAGGATTATCACCTGTAACTACAACAGATACTGATGGTAATAATCCAGGTATTTTAATTAGAGCAATTTCTGCTTCAGCAAATCCAGCCCCAAACCCAGCCTTACCATTTACATTAAATTCTCAAGAAAATATTACTTCAGATTTTATATTTGTAAGACCTAGAAGTTCAGAATATAATTATTCATCTAACCCATCATTTATATCAGGTTCAACTGGTGAAGTGCTTTTTAATTCATTTATAAATAACCCACAGACATATATGACAACTGTAGGTTTATATAATGATACTAACGAATTATTAGCGGTAGCTAAATTATCAAGACCTCTACCGAAAGACTTTACTAAAGAAGCTTTAGTAAGGGTAAAACTTGATTTTTAAAATGAATGGGAGCTTGGAAACAACTATTAACGGAGGACGTAATTGTTACCCCATTTGAGGTAAACAAAGGTTTTTCGTTTTCATACGCTGAATTTACTGATGCTAATGTCCAAATTGATAGATTATTAGCAGTTAGTGGTTCGTGGACTAGTAACCAAAATACTACAGGTACTTCTGGTACTGAATACGAAGTATTAGTTTATAATTCAATAAAACAATTATACTACTCCAATTATTTATCATCTAGTAGAGGTGATTCTTTAGCCACTCAATCTCTCCTTCCAGGAGAAGATGCTGCAGGAGATGTATTTTTTGGTCCTTCTACTTCAACAGGTAGATATGAAAATTATCTTCAAACAACATTAACACAATCTAGAAATTTTACTTCATCAATAACTACTGCTTCTGTTATTTCAATCCCATCTCGTTTATATGGTGATTATATATTACCTACAAGTTTTAAATATGAAGCAACTGTTGGGGGTGGTACCTTTACAGCATATGATGATGGGAATGGCAATTTATTTAGTTTAGCAGCTTCTGGTAGTATAGAAGCAAACGAAAGGGTAGGAGATATTATATATCCCCATGGAATGGCTATTTTCACAAATCCAAATTTAGCACTTAAAGGTTTAGTAGATACTAATGAAGTAACAGCTTCATTTTCCTCATCATATAATTTATATGAGACCCAATGGAAAGCTACTATTGAAGAGAGTGAATTTAACTTTTCCCAAAACCCATCAATTATTCAAGGAGCTACAACAACCACTATACAAGGATACGGGATTGGAACTTATAATAATTTAAAATATGGTGAAGAAAATACTATAACCCCAGAAGTGTCATCTTCAGGAGGAGGAGAATTATATAGTTTTGCAACAGCAAGTTATTTTCAACCTTATGTTACAACTATAGGTTTATATGATAATGATCAAGAACTTTTAGCTGTAGGAAAACTATCCCAACCTTATCCTTTATCTAGAACAACTGATACTACCTTTTATATCAATATAGACAGATAATATATTTATTAATATGGCTAAGCAACTTAAACAAATATTTATTACCGGGTCTGATGAAATAGTACAAAATTTTACTATTGAATCTTGGCACGTTTCCCAATCCGTTGATGCTTTTACTGGGCAAGATGCTTATGATATTATTACTAGCGGTAGCTTAACACTTAATGGTCCTTTTTACCATGATGGTATAATAGATGCTGTTGGAGTTTCAAATACTAATGTAGTAGTAAGAAACCCAGCTACTGGAGAGTATTTTATTACAGGTTCATATTCTGGAGCAGCTCCACAAGGTGCTCAAGGTGCTGCAGGTTCATCAGGCTCATCAGGTGCTTCGGGTGTATCAGTTCAAGGTGCTCAAGGAGCAGCAGGTTCATCAGGCTCATCAGGTATCTCAGGTATTAATGGCGCCCAAGGTCCTGCTGGTTCAAGTGGTTCATCAGGTGCTTCAGTTCAAGGTGCTCAAGGTGCTCAAGGTGCAGCAGGTTCAAGTGGTTCATCAGGTATCTCAGGTGTAAACGGAGCACAAGGTGCTGCAGGTTCAAGTGGTTCTTCAGGTGTTTCAGTTCAAGGTGCTCAAGGTGCAGCAGGTTCAGGTTCAAGCGGTTCATCCGGTATTTCAGGTGTAAACGGAGCACAAGGTCCACAAGGTGCCCAAGGTGCCGGAGGTACAGGTTCAAGCGGTTCATCAGGTATCTCAGGTTCAAGCGGTTCTTCAGGTGCTACAGGTGCTCAAGGTGCCCAAGGTGCAGCAGGTTCAAGCGGTTCTTCAGGTGCTACAGGTGCTCAAGGTGCTCAAGGTGCAGCTGGTTCAAGCGGTTCAAGTGGTTCAAGCGGTTCATCAGGTATCTCGGGTGTAAACGGAGCACAAGGTGCTGCTGGTTCATCTGGTTCATCTGGTTCTACAGGTGCCCAAGGTGCAGCAGGTTCAAGCGGTTCATCAGGTATCTCGGGTGTAAACGGAGCACAAGGTGCTGCTGGTTCATCTGGTTCATCTGGTTCTACAGGTGCCCAAGGTGCCCAAGGTGCAGCAGGTTCAAGCGGTTCATCAGGTATCTCAGGTGTAAACGGAGCACAAGGTGCTGCTGGTTCATCTGGTTCATCTGGTTCTACAGGTGCCCAAGGTGCCCAAGGTGCAGCAGGTTCAAGCGGTTCATCAGGTATCTCAGGTGTAAACGGAGCTCAAGGTGCTGCTGGTTCAAGTGGTTCATCTGGTTCTACTGGGTCTTCAGGTTCAAGTGGTGCAACTGGTTCTTCAGGTTCTTCAGGTACTTCAGGTGCTGGAGTTGGTGGTTTTACTTCCGAACCAACAGATGACCCAGGGGTAAACTTCCCCGATACACAAGGTGGATCTACAGTATACACTTCAGCAGGGTTTATAGCAGTTACTGTAG
>TARA_R110002126_G_C10489565_1_pt1 | contig 20237 bp, 18 predicted proteins | sample TARA_R110002126 | Tara Oceans TARA_R110002126 (sample SAMEA4397536) | marine metagenome | biome: Polar Biome; feature: [DCM] deep chlorophyll maximum layer (ENVO:01000326); material: water (ENVO:00002006), including particulate matter (ENVO:01000060) such as... | depth 30 m
CCGCAGCCGAAATTGCAAAGCTCCAAGCTGAGGTCGCTGCTCTCCAAGCCGCCCAGCAACAGCCTCCGGTTGCGCCTTCGGTCGTGATTCCGAACTCGACGCCACTCCTGGATCGTGATGCTGCTCAAGCCCAACTTGAAAGGTTAGATTCGTTAAGTCAAACTCTAAACCCAGTTGAATATTATGAGAGAAATACAGTTTTACCGATACTTCTACAATCTTATTATGCTTTGGAGGCAAGCGAGCCAGCGAGCAAAGAAGTACGTGATAAATTAGTCGTGACGATAAAACTCATAGATAAGGATTTTAATGAGACGAAAGCACCACCCGTGGTATCACCTAGAACGATTACGAACGGTCCGGGTGAAGAACCAGAAACGCCGCCCACTCATCTTGAGCTGTTAAAGCAGCTTGATAAAAAGCTGGATGAGCTGTTGGGTGATCAAGATCCTAATCATCAGATATCTGACAGGGTGAGGGATGGTTTGGTGGAGCTTCAAGACGTTGTAAAGCACTCGATTACTGTTGTTAATACACAAGCGCCTAAAGGTGTGGTTCATGGGTTGAGGGGTTCTTCTCAAAACCTAAACACACCCGAAAGCCCCAAAACCACGGATGGCCTCGATGATTCAACGTTGAATCCGTAATAAAACATGAGGATTATGTATCAATCAAGCACTTGATGTTGACGTTCCTTCTCCCGCGGGCGGGAGAAGGTGCCCGCCAGGGCGGATGAGGGTTCCATAAGTGGGTGCCCGCCAGGGCGGTTGAGGGATTTGGGTTGGTGCTAATGATAATTTATGGACAAAGCTGATACAGGCCTAGTAAGATAAAAAAGAAAATCGCGCTGGGAAAGCGATGAAATTTCTTGACGCGGACCGAAAAAACATTGATAATCCGGCTTATGAAGAATTTTATTCCAAGATTGCTCAAAAATAACATAACGCAAGCACTCAAGCGAGACAAGAGTGTTCTGTTGCTTGGTCCGCGGCAAACAGGAAAAACCACGTTAATACAAGAGCAAATTAAGCCGGATATCCAGTATACATTTGCGCGTATCACAACACGTCAACGTTATGAAAAAGATCCGGCGTTATTAGAAAAAGAACTCGAAGAAAAAATTAAACAATTTAAAGAACCACCGTTGATATTTATTGATGAGGTGCAAAAAATTCCTGCGGTTATGGATATGGCGCAGCATTTGATCGATAGTCAAAAAGCGCAGTTTATTTTGTCAGGGTCATCGGCACGAAAATTAAAGACGGGGACTAACCTTAATTTACTTCCAGGGCGTGTTGTTTCTCTTCATATGACGCCTTTGCTTTATCAGGAATTTTCTTCGTTTAATTTGAGCTTAGAGCATATTTTATTATATGGTACGTTGCCAGGCATCATGAATGATGCAGATGCTCAATCACAAGAGATTGATTTGTATTCTTATGTGAGTACTTATTTAGAAGATGAAATTCGAGCAGAAGCTTTGGTTCGAAATATCGGTAGTTTTTCACGTTTTCTTGAAATTGCAGCAGGTGAAGCAGGCAAGCAACTCAATTTTACACGTCTTTCACAAGATCTTGGTGTTGCAGATACAACGATCGCAAATTACTATCAAATTCTTGAAGACTGCATGCTTACCTTAAGAATTGATCCTATTTCAGAAAGTTATACAAAACGACGCTTAGTGAAATCACCTAAATATTTATTTTTCGATTTAGGGGTTCGTAGGGTCTGTGCAAATGAAGGCACGGGATTACCCAAAAAAATTATGGCAGATTTATTTGAACATTATGTTGGTAATGAATTGGTCTATCAAAGTCAATTACGCTCACCACAAATCAAAGTAAGATACTGGCGTGATACAGCGGGTCCAGAAATAGATTATGTGCTTGATATTGCGCATTGTTATACGCCTATTGAGGTGAAATGGAATGATAAACCAGATATGAATGATGCACGGCATTTAAGAAAGTTCATGGACGAATATCAAACTGATTTGGCGTATATTGTTTGTCAAAGCCCAAACCGTTATCAGTTAACTCAGAATATAATTGTGTTGCCCTGGCAAGAAATACATACTATTTTCGAATAGCTTGGTACTCAAACACATCATATCAACACGAACGTTGCCCAGCCTAGGCTCGTACGTAGCAAGTTATACGGTAGACGACAAATTCTTGCGTTCGGTTCGATTTTGGCGTGCAATCTCGAACTAACCCTATGAAATAGTCGCCTTGATATCATGATAACGCGCTTGCTAAATTTACCTGATGATGAAAGTTTTTTCTTGTTTGATTATAGGATTGTTTTGTATTTGAGCAGCTCATGGTGTATAGTATATATAGGATATATAATATATATTGCATGGGGCTTTGTGATGAGTAAAATTTTACTTTCGATTCCAGATGATATTGCTTCTAGGATGAGGGCTGCGATTCCTCACCGTCAACGAAGTAAAGTGATGGTTCGGCTACTTGAAGCTGAGATAGAAAAGCGTGAAAAAGCGCTTTACGAGTGCGCGCTTGCTGTAGAACAAGATGAATTACTCAATGACGAGATGAATGCGTGGGATCTAACATGTCAAGATGGGTTAAATCATGAATCGTGGTGATGTGTATTGGGTTGATCTTAATCCTACAAAAGGCTCTGAAATTAATAAACACAGGCCCTGTGTTTTGGTAGGAGCAACACCCATCAATCAAGCTCGACACACCGTGGTTGTTGTACCGCTTTCAACCTCGACAAAAGCAAGACCACCACTGACCATTTTGGTTTCGTGCCTTGGAAAACAAGTGCTCGCTGTTTGTGATCAGATTAGAACCGTTGATAAGAGCCGATTAAAACAATCTGCGGGCTCACTTTCAGAAGACGATTTGAAAGCACTGGAGTCGGGTTTGCGACAAGTTTTATGCCTGTGAATTAATTCTTTCAACACGTGGGATGTAATCTCAGGTCTTTTACTTATCTAGCCGCAATTGCCTACATCCCCGGCTTTTCCGCAGGTTCCAGCAAAAAAAAACCTACGTAGTTACTATTTTGTCCTATAATTAACCTAAGTTATGATTATAAATACGCTGCATGCGCTTTTGGCCGGTGCCGCTGTTTTAGAGGCCAAAGCGACAACACAACCTCCATCTGTTCCAGCGCATGATCGTGAGACACACGAACGATTTCGGCAAGTGGTGAAAGATGATCGATCTTTTGATCAAGCTCAGGATATTTCTGATGAGCCTGATGGGAATAAGCTTTCGCAAATAAGTGACTTGCATTTAACCAAATCGAATCTATACTTAACGCATATGACCTATAATCGTATGATATCGACGATCTAATATCTAAACGATCGGTAAGAAAGCTTTGGTATCGTGTGATTCAGTGGAGTGATTGATATGCCTAAGCATGTAGAAGAAGCAATTATCAGACAAATTCAAGCTGAAAAGGCGGCAGTAACAGCAGCGGCTGAGGCGTATGTTAAAGCCAAGAGAGCAAAAGATGCAATTAGAGGCACAGCAGCTGACGATCAGTGGGCCAATAGTCCCGAGGGAAAAGATTTTATAGCTGGGATCGGAATAGATACAGCCCCTAAAGCAGATACAAGGCTTGGTGCCTTTCAAAACTTCTTTTTAGGTGATGCGAAAAAACCGATTTATGCACGTGCTACGCATTCAGAATTTACAGGTATACCGGATAGATTATTAAACAAAGAAAATCGAGCGATTTCTGCAGCACAGCAAGATCTTTTAGCTGCGCAAAAGAAACTGCATAACACGATGTTTCAGCAGTTTGGAACACGTGCGAATCGTATGGCAAATGATGATGCGAGCCTCGTCAATGCCGCAAAAAGCATTGGTAATATTGGAAGTTGGGCACTTGATATGTTTACTAAACCCGGTTCTAAAGCGGCGGGCGATGTTTTGAGCATTTTCATCGGTTCTAAGAGTAATGAAAAGGATAGATTCTTACCTGATCGAGAAGGATTTAAGGGTATTGCAAAGGGCGTGCTCAAGCTTGGTTTATCGCTGGTTTCATTCGATGGCAAAGGTTTGGGAGAGGGGTTAGGAACTATCGTTCGTAATCTTGTCGGGATTGTTAAAGATGTTCTGACCATCCCTGTGCGTTTACTGGAAGTAGCGGCTCGTGCCGTAGCACTTCCCTTTGTGGCGGCCGGTAATCTTATCAAAGCCACGGCTTTAGTCGGGTACAAGGCTTTGCGTGGGGTGTCACTTGCTTTGGGTGAGGTGTTTGCTCCATTACTTTATGGAGCGTCTTCTTTTCTAAATATGATAACGTTCGGTCTTATTCCTGTCGTCGGTGGTGCAGGCGTATTGGCAGCCCCCAAAGCAGATTTTAGTTTAAAAGATCATGTGAATGCAGAAGATTTGAAGAACGCGACGAACGAAGCTGCTAATACAGAAACGCATAAAGAAATTGACGCGAGCATTGAGAGTAATACCGCTGCGAAAGAGGCGAGAGACGCTGCTATAACGAGTGCTGAAAATAAACAACCGAAACCTGATGCGTTAGCCATCCAGCTCGCAGGACGAGAAGCCGGGCGGAGTAGCTTGAAAGAACAAGTGGGCGAGCAGATGATTCAAGATCAGCCTGCTGCAATAAAAGCTTACAATAACGTTATGGACAATCCGAAAGGGTTTTTAGGTAGAGATTTGTACAAGGGTGGCCCCGCTCAACAAAGAGCTGCCGCACTAGCAGCCGGGCGAAAAGCTGGATTAAAGCAGCTTGGCGGCAAAGTACCAGATTTGTCGGATGCTAAACTGGTCGAAGGTCAAGCCCACAATGCTGCGCTTGATACCAAAAATTTGAGTAATCCGGAAGCTGCTCGTGCTGTAAATACTGTATTCGATGAGATTAGAGACAATAAAGGATCGATAGAGGAAGCTACGTTAGGAGCAAGGCAAGTAGGGTTAAGAAGCTTAAGGACTCAGCAGCAGGCGAATGTGAATGATTCCACGCCCGAAGCCGAAGCCGAAACTAAAAAAAATGCTGAATGGGATCTGGAGATTCAGGGTAATCCAAAAGCTTTACAAGCAGCAGAAGCGGCTGCCCAACAATCTATACAAGATACGGGGAAACCAAGAGGGCCGGAATCTGATGTGGCAGCAAGACAAGCCGGGATGAAAGTCATTAACATGCAGGATGCTGCGATTGCAAGTGACCCTGCTGCTCAGGCTGCAGCAGCAGTAGCTTATCAACAGATTATGGCGCAGCCAATAGTTCCATCAGACCCAGATCAGGTCGCTCAAAAGGCGGCTGCAAAGAACGCAGGACGAGAGGCCGGGTTGGGTGTACTTGAAGCCCAGCAGCAGCAACAAACACCTGTGCAGCAACAGAGCGAACAGTTTACACCGCAGCAACCCAATGCAACTGCAAATCAGAAGCCTGAAATTATCTGGATTGACGATGCTATAAAACATAACCCTCAAGCACAAGAAGCTTATCAGAAAGCTTTTGATGAGGTGGATCCTTTTGCATCAAATGTTGCTTTTGCTCAAGAGAAAGCAGGTGAGGAGGCTGCGGTAAATAAAATTCTGGAACAATTAGGTGATCCAGAAAATAAAGCGGCTCGTGCTGTCGCGCTACAGGCGTTTAAGGATGCCGGAGGGGTAGGTGAAACGACACCAGAGAACCGCGAAACGCAGTTGCAAGCTCGTGAACAGGCAGCCATTGCAGGCATGAACGCCATGATGAATCCACCCGAAGAGGTGATACAGGCGGCGCCTTTGTCTACTCAGCAACCAAAGCCTACACCAGTACAGATACAGATACCGACAAATAGTCCCATGCCTAATTCAAAGAACTCTGAGGATGTTGGCATGATGAGAGCTTTGGATGAGTATAGTGTTGAATCTACTCAAGCCACCGAATCTACCATGAGGAATGATACTGATAATGATGTGGATAGTGAGAATTCTTCTACTATTTCTCCCCCTTAAGTCATGTTGAGTAGGATGTTTTTTCATAGACATTGGTCTTCTGATTTCACGCAGTATATACTCGAAGGTTAGTGCCCCCTGGGCTGGTCGTCGAGTTTTCACTGCGAATGGATGAAGGATACATGGATATGGCAATGATATTATTTCTTATATATATAGCGTTTACGTTGATTATCTTAGCCCGTGGTGAAAAAGCCATGGTGTGGGAAATAGGGAGTGTGGTTTATTTATTATTAGCCACCGTGGTGGGTTTGTCATGGCTACCTGGAATAGTATTGTGGCTCGTGATTCCCGGTGTGATTGCGCTTCAGCGTTTGCCTTTTGTTCAAAATATGCTGGGTAATTTTATTTTTAAGCGAGCAAAAAAAGCGATACCTAAATTATCTAAAACCGAAGAAGAAGCTTTAAATGCAGGGGATACCTGGATTGAGGAATCTATTTTTCGCGGTGAGCCGGATTGGAAGGCTTTATCCAAAATCAAAACGTCGTTGACCGATGATGAACAAGCATTTTTAGATAACGAAACCGAAACGTTGTGCGGCATGGTCGATGACTGGGAACTGACCCAGGCACAAGATTTGCCTGAAAACGTGTGGGCGTTTATGAAGGCCAACGGCTTTTTTGGGTTGGTGATTGATAAAAAATACGGTGGTAAAGGCTTTACAGGACGCGGGCATTCCGATGTTGTGATGAAAATTGCCAGTCGCTCCGGTGTGGCGGCGGTGACGGTGATGGTGCCTAATTCGCTTGGACCAGGGGAATTGCTACAGCATTACGGGACGGAAGAGCAAAAAGATTATTATTTGCCGCGTTTGGCTTGTGGTGACGAAATCCCTTGTTTTGCCTTAACCGAGCCTGAGGCTGGCAGTGATGCGACGTCGATTCAGTCTGAAGCGGTGGTGATTGAGCGTGAGATTAACGGCGAGAAAGTGCTTGGACTGCGTTTAACGTTGAATAAGCGTTGGATAACGTTGGCACCGGTGGCAACGCTGATTGGGCTTGCGGTGGATTTAAAAGATCCCGATGGCCTGCTTAAAGGCGAAGGTCATGAAGGGATTACGTGTTTGCTGATTCCGCGTGATTCTGAAAATCTAGAGATTGGTAATCGGCATTTGCCAGCTGAACAGCCGTTCATGAACGGTACGATTCGAGGCGAAGATGTATTTGCGCCGATAACCAGTATTATTGGTGGTCAAAAAGAAGCCGGGCGTGGCTGGCAAATGCTGGTTGAATGCTTGTCGATTGGGCGTTCTATTTCGTTGCCAGCGCTGGGCGCCGCGTCGTCATCGGTGGCTTATTTGACCACGGGTGCGTTTTCGCGTTTGCGTCGTCAGTTTTCGGTGGAGCTTGCGCAATTTGAAGGGATTGAAGAAAAACTGGCTGAAATTGCCGGTTTAAATTATTTGGTGATGGCCACGCGTTTGTTAACGGTTGCGGCTGTGAACGAAGGCAAAAAACCTTCGGTGGCTTCGGCGATTACAAAATATTTTAATACCGAACTGCCACGGGTTATCTTAAACTCAGCCATGGATGTGCACGGCGGACGCGCGGTTGTGGTGGGTCCTCGTAATTATTTGAGTAATTTTTATCAAGGCATTCCTATTTCTGTCACGGTTGAAGGGGCAAATATCATGACCCGCAACTTATTGATTTTCGGACAAGGGTCCATGGCGTGTCATCCGTATTTGCGGGATGAGTTCTACGCGATTGCTAATAATGATCAAGCCGCATTTCAAAATTTATTGGGTAAGCATGTCCACTATTTTGCACGGAATATGGCGAAAGCGGTGTGTGCGGCCTGGACCGGCGGGCGCTTGATTAACGTGCCGAAGAAACATCCGCTTAAACGGGAGTGTCAGCGTCTGTCACGTCTGAGTTATGCCATGGCGTGGCTTGCGGATTGTTCGTTGATTATTTTAGGTGGCGATTTAAAACGAAAAGAACGGCTATCAGCGCGTTTGGGTGATGGCTTGTCTTATTTGTATTTGGCTATGGCGGTGTTGCGACAAGTCGAAGAGCGAGGCGGTGATAAGGCGGACCTATTGCATGCACGTTGGGCGCTGGCGTATTGTTTTCATCATGCTTCTCAAGCTTTGCTTGGATTGTGTCGAAACTTTCCATCTAAAATTATCGGTGGTGTGATGCGGTTGGTGGCCTTTCCTTTGGGCGGGGGCATGCCGTATCCCAGTGATAAGATGGATCATGATCTAACCCAACTGATGACACAAAATAATACGCATCGAGATAGTTTAAAATCTGGACTTTATATGAGTGGTGATCCTAATCAACCGGTGGATCGCGTCGAAGAAGCATTTCAAGCCTTTGTTGAGGCAGCGCCGCTGTATAGAAAGCTTGACGGTGCAAAACGCATGAAGTCGGGTAATGTTAAAGAAAAACTGGCTGAACATCTCGAGCAAGGTAAAATTACTGAAGAAGAGATGAAGACACTGCTCGCGGTTGAACGTGTACGTTGGGATGCGATCCAAGTGGATGAATTTACGCTAGACTCTATGAAGAAGAAAAGTTTTTCTTCGGTGACTGGGGATTATAAAAATCCAATTGATTAATTATATTGCGTTATGCGTAGGAGAGCAGGATGGCAGATTTACTACCCTCCAAAGAAATCTTGATAGAGTGTATGGATTTAGCAAGTACGCCTGAAGCTGCGGCTTATTTATCGCAACAGTTTGAGGCGTTATTAACTCGGCGAAATCTTCAGGGGAAGTTCCAGCCACTGGTGGCGAAGTTTCAGGCCTATGCGGATGAAGTGATGTTGAGCGCCGAATCTGCAACCAATCCATGGCGTGGCGAACGACCTTTGTCAGACTATGCGAACATCAGTGTGCAGCGTGCGCTTACCGTAGAAAAAGATAAGCCTGTGGCACCGATAGAAAATGTGGCCATCGGCATTGATTTTGGTGATACAGAAGAGCTCAATCGCGGGTATATGGTTAATAATCAACCTGCTGATGCAGAAGACACAGCGCGATTAGATGTTTCGTTTCATGCATGGTTTGCACGAAACGGGTTGTTATTCCGGTCTCCCTTTATTTATCAAGCAACCGAAGCTGGTGAGATTAAAACCAGTGCTGATGGTCAGCCCCTTCGTGTCAAGTTAGATGAGTTCAAACAAGCGGTTGAGGCCGAAAACAGTGGGTTAAAATCATATTTTAATAAGCATGTGAATGGCGTATCTGTCGAGTTTGTACAAGTTAAACTACCTGCGAAAACGCCAGCTCCAGATGCTGATGTTGCGCCAGCGGCGTGACGGTTTTGAAGTTCTTTCTCCCGGGTCGGGTGGCGGGAGAAGGTGCCCGACAGGGCGCGCGCATGATCTGCCCTTAAAATAATCAACTTTCTGAATTTAAGCTATAGTCTATATAACGTATTGTATGTTTGAGTACTTTATATATGTCGATAACTTATGAAGCCGTAACGGCTAACTGTGGTAATGATAGTATCGGTAAGCATGCTGCCAAAACACTTGCGGGCCGAATTCATGACTCCGGCCTTGATGCCATGGTTATTAATTGCCAAGAAACAGATTTTAAGAAAACTCCGAGGCACTTAGAAAAAGCACTCAAGGCACAAGGCCTCGGGGATGATTACACCGTAACTTGCCTAGGAAAAATGGCGACGCATACAAAATTTGGAACACAATTTCATTCGAACACAGGTATTGCGAGCTATGTGATTCATAAAAAAGACGTGGCAATTAATGTATCGAACAGCACGCCCGTTCGACGTGAGAAAAAACGTAGTGGTACGGGGTATAATAAAGGCGGCCTTGTTACTGATTTTACCATGACACCTGAAGATGGTCGTGCGGTAAAATTACAAACAACAAGTGGCCATTTGGATTCAACAAAACCTGTCGAGCGCTCATTAGATTGGTACAACCTTCAAAAAGCAACAGCCCAAGCCAAGGTCGGTGACTTCAAGGGTTTGGATGAGGCGATGCCAAGCATCAAGCTCGGTGGTTACGATGTAAATACGCGTAATAAATTTAATGGCATAGGTGAACCCTCAACAAAAATATGGGGCGAGAAGGATACGCCACCAGAACTCATGAGTTTAAAACAAGCGTCTCCGGGAGGAAATCGTTTTAGTCGTGAATCCACGTATAAAACGTCTAATAAAACCATCGACCAAGATGAAGATCCTAAACGTCCGGGCTCCACACGTGGGGGCATGATGGATCTGGTGGATGTTGCATCCGATAATATGGATAAATCAAACCCCGATATTATCAAGGATGAGAGCGTCACGGTGATTGGATCAGGCAAAGATGTTGACCCAAAAACAGAACGTGATCATGATGTGGTTATTAGTCCTACACAAAGATATACCGCTCCAGAATCTCGATTTGATGCGATTAAAAATCAAATGGCGGTGCAACTGGATGCTGCCGCACCAGACTTGGCCAAGCAGGTACGAGGGTTAGACAATACACCCGAGAATCAAGAACAATTAGTTCATGTACATAATGCATATTTATCTACAGATGGCTTGCTGATAAAGCAGTTGGAACTACAAACAAGAGGCTTAGCGTGCGCTAAGCAACTGGCTGAAATTGCTCCTGAACAGACCCAAGATATTCAAGATGCAATGTTTGCAAAAGAACCCTGGTTAGATGCTTTGCAAGAAAGTGTGAGCGACAAAGTCAGGTCGGTGAGTGAAAACCAGGCCCGTCAAGTTGCTCTTCTCGATCAATTAGAAAAATGCAAAACGCCTGAAAACATCAAAGATACGTTACGTGATCACGCAATCAAACAGGACCCTCACGCGACAAAGGCAGCTTATGAGGCTTGGAGTAAAAATTATGCGGCGACGAAGTCCTTTCAGAAAGCAAATAATGCAGGGCAACAAGCAGGTCAGGCGGTTTTAGAGCAAGGTGGTGCTCTCATCCAACAGCGTTCAGTTGCGCAGCCAGAAAAACCAGCTCCGTCAACGGAGTTTCAAATACCTACAGCTCCGATGAAAGACGCTAGTTTAGAAGCCAGTTTACATGTTGTTACAGCTCATAATGACAGCCTTAGTATAAAATCGGATGATGTAAAAAATAATCATGACCCAGCGAGCCCTACAGGTATTAATGAGCTTTTGGATGATGAAGATCCTGAAGATAATATGACGCCGAGTTAGTATAAATAGACGAATCAAGCTTTTGATGTTGAAGTTCCTTCTCTCCGCGAGCGCTAACCTATGCATACAAGTTTGCAAGTAGGTAGTCTTCGAGGATAAGCTGAAATTTTTTGAGTCCCCTGAGCATCGTAATTGGTCTAGGGGGGGGCTTTCCGATTTATACCTTTTCCATCCACCTAGTCTAGCAATAATCCAGGACGCCCAAGATAATTGCCTGGGGTGGTAAGGATTTTTTTGTTTCTCTGTTTGACCCTCTAGCTTTTTTATAGCAATTGATAAAACGTTACATTCTGTTTCATTAAATACTGCTCGATTACCGCCTAACTGTCTTAAACATACGGTTTGCTTTCCTAACATAGTCCGAACAAAAAATTCACCGTTTTTTTTAAACGAGAATCTCCAAAATAACCAACGGTTCTTCGCCCAGTCATGTGAGCAATGACTTGCTCTTTGGCGTGATGGTCATCACTTGATTTTATCTAAACTGCATCTAGACTTAACTTATATAAGTAGGGAGTCAACGATATGGCTAAAATAAAGTCAACTCATGCGAAGGAGCGAGATCAACGCGCTGAAATTGTTGGTCATATAAGTGAAATGACAACAGGTCTGGTTGAAAAAGACCGGGTCGCACCCTTTAATATACCTGGTGAACCGGACTACGTTGTCTATGGAACATCTGATCGAATGCTTCATAGCATAGCTCGAGCATTTAATGGTGGTTATCGGCGAGAGGCGAATGTAAGTAAAATGGAACTTGAATGTTCAGCTTCATTCCAAATTGATGCGTCCGATACAGGTATGCTTGCAACAGCAGAGGATAGAGAGCGTGCATATAACAGCTTGCCGAATATACTCGCGAGCGACCTGGCGAATGAATCGGGTCGATACGGCGCTCATATTGCGAACTTGGCTGGCAATGACAAGGATAAGCAACAAGCGATAAGAGATATCGTGAGCTCCAAAATTGAGGCGTTTGAAGAGCAGTTTAATACCGCAGAGAGCTATGCTGATAAAAATCAGGTGCTTAACCAGATGGTTGAATTTTATGATCTCACAAGAGATAGGGAAGCGCTCAGAGATTTCGTCGTCAATGAACGGCCCGATGTGATACCGAGCACATCACCATCAAGTGTGGACTGGAGCGACGTTTTTGATACGATAGAAAAGCATAATGAAGCGGTGAGGAACGAGCAAGCACCGACAGACGATGCTGAAGACATCGTAGAGCCGTCTAAAAAACCCTAAAGGGCAGCCCGTGCACGTTCCAGTCGAGCGGGGCTCCCCGTATCAAACCACATACCAGGATGTACTTCGGCGCTAGCAAGGCCTTGAGATGTTGCATCACGTAGCCAAGGCGCAAGGGTCGCACGCCCCAAGGGTTGATGCTCAAAGAGTTTGGGGTGATAACACGCAATGCCAGAGAATGTGTAGTGCTTATCTGAGTTGGATAATAACTGTGTGCTGGTGATGCCAAAATCACTGGGCATATGATCGGCCGGTGTTTTAATTAAAACGAGATGCGCTAAGTTTGTTTTAGGTAGTTGAATGTGTGAAAAATCATAATCAGTAAAAACATCCGCGTTGATAGCAATAAACGGCTCGTCGCCCAGTTTATTACGGGCATACACAAGGCTCCCGCCGGTGCGTAGGCCACCCGGAGGCTCGGCTATATAGATAATTTCTAGGTTCTGATAGTTTGTTTGATTAATATGTCGTCGGATTTGATCACCTAAATAAGCATGATTAATTAAAACGCGTGTGATACTCGGGTGTTGATTGAGTTTGTCTAAATGATAGTCGATGAGCGCACGACAGCCCACGGTGCAAAGTGCTTTAGGAATACGATCGGTCAAAGGGCGAAGGCGGCTGCCGCGACCCGCCGCAAAAATAAAGGCGGTATTCATGTGTTAATTTTCTCCTCAAACACCGGGCATACGCGTGTTTGCATGAAATCATAAAAAGGACGTAACGCTTCATGTTGCTTGAGACAATCTAAAGCATAGTTCAAGGTCAGCGGTAAATCACGTAAATAAGATGATTTGCCATCACGTAGGTCTAACCGGCAGAAAATACCAAGAATTTTTAGGTGCCGTTGTAGGCCGCACATATCAAAGCCTTGCTTAAATTCTTCACGTGACCAACCATGAGTATCGGGTAGTTTGTCGTAAAATGCATGCACCCATTGTAATTGTGTCGCCTCGGGCCACTTGATGTAGGCGTCTTTTAAGAGCGAGACCAAGTCATAGGTAAAGGGCCCACGCACGGCATCTTGAAAGTCAAGCACGCTGATGTTGAGCTGATCTGGAGATGCAGATTCAGATGGAATCAGCATGAGATTACGTGAATGATAGTCGCCATGCATAAAGCATTGAGGTTGATGACTAATATTGTCGGTAATCACGCTCAGCGCATGATTAAGTAAGTTCTCTTCGATGTTGGTGAGTGTTATGCCGAGCCATCGCTCTAAAAACCAGGAGCGAAATAATTGCAATTCACGTTCCATCGCCGGAATATCAAATTCGCCTAGCTTGGGTGAGTGTGTACGGCAGGTTTGTATTTTATGTAGGCATTCTAGTGCAAGCATATAATCGTGTTCGGCTTGTTCAGGAGATGCGTTTAAAACACGGCTAAATAAGAGTGCGTCCCCTAAATCTTCAAGTAAGGCAAAGCCTTGGTCGAGATCAAATGCGATGATTTCAGGTGTTCGAACACCTGCCTCAGCAAGTGATCGTGCTATTTGAACAAAGGCCAGCAGACCTTCTTTACCGGGTGGTGCGTCCATGACCACATACGTCGTTGTATCATGATCATGTTGCATACGAAAATAACGACGAAAGCTCGCGTCACCGGCGAGGGGGGTTAAATTAAACGGTGAATTTCCAATCACGCTGTTTAACCAAGTGTGCAGTGTGTTCTGTCGTGTAAGCATGGTATACTGTGCCGCCTTCTTTGAAAGAAGTTTTTTTTTGCATCATAAGGTATTTTTGTGGCGCTGAACATGGGAACGTATACGATATTTCGCGTTAGGCAAATGCTTTTGCTGGCCTGTACGTGTGTCGGTATATTTTTTGTCCAGATGGCCTGGAGCACATCTTCAAGTCTTGTGGTCAAAGAGCCTGTGGAAGCATGCGTGATCGCGTCGCGCGCCGACATTGCTGATCGTTTGGGCTGGCAGCCGGATGCAAGCGATCGCATGTGTTATGGTTCTTATCGAAATAACCCTCGTTTTTCTGATGTTCATGATCCAAGCTTGATTCAGCTTCGAGCAGATGATGTGTCGTTTTCGTCTGAAGGGCGCTCAACGCTCACCGGCCATGTCGAAGTTCAGTATGATAAGCGCGCTGTTTCAGCCAAGACAGCCTATATTTATCGCGACCCCAAAACGCAGCATGTGACGCATGTTGAGCTGGTGGGTGATGTGATTTATTATGAGCCGGGTAGGTTTATGCGTGCGCATCGCGTGAAACTTAATCCCGAGGATAAAACAGGTGAGTTGAATCACGTCCTGTATCGTTTAGATACCAAAAATGCGGGCGCGAGTTTACCCGCGTGGGGGCGAGCAAGTTTAATTCAGCGTTTTTCGAATCGTAATTTATTACTGCGTGATGCAACGTACACCACCTGTGCCCCCAACGATAAGGCTTGGATAATTCGGGCACGTGAACTTAATCTTTATGAAGACGAAGGGCGAGGAACTGCACGTGATGCGGTGTTTGAGGTTCATGACACACCGGTGTTGTACGTGCCCTACATGTCGTTTCCGACATCCAAAGCACGTAAATCGGGATTTTTGATGCCGACCAATGGGTATTCTAATATTGGGGGTGTTGATTTATCGGTCCCGTATTATTGGAACATCGCACCTAATTATGACGCGACGATTGTGCCCCATGTGTATGCGCGACGCGGGGTCATGCTCGGCGGCGACACACGGTTTTTAACGGAACATAGCTCGGGCGTTCTCGGCGGTCATTTTTTGCCAGCCGATCGCGCGTTTCGTGAGTATCTTAACGTACATCAACCAAGCTACCCCGAGTTACAAGGCGTTTCAGATAACCGTTGGTCTTTATATTTACGTGAAGACACGGCGTTTACGGATAGATTAAAATTAAAACTTAATTATCAGCAGATTTCAGATGATTATTATCTGCAAGATTTTAGTAATAACATGACCATGATGACGCAAAGTCAATTGTTGCGAGATGGTTCGTTGACCTACACCGATGAGCATTGGTTGGCGCATGTGCTGGTGCAATCGTATCAAACGATTAATCCGATTAATCAAGATAGTGTGAATTATATCTATGAACGTATGCCTCAAATTTTGATTGATGGAAAATATAATGAATTGCCTTGGAATGGAGCGGTGCGTATCAATGCGCAGTATGATTTATTCCGTTGGCCGGTCAGCGATCCGACGCAACTGGAAGGGCCGCGCGTTCATGTGATGCCAGACGTATCGTTTGAGCTGGTTAAGCCCTGGGGATATTTAAAGCCTGAGGCGCAGTTAGTTGAAAATTATTACAGCTTACATAGCGAGGGGACGGGGTATACACCCGAATTCAATCGTTTGATCCCGCGCTATATTGGTGATGCAGGTCTTATTTTTGAGCGTGATGCCAAAGCGTTTGGGACGTCGTACACGCAAACGTTTGAGCCGCGATTATATTATCTTTATGTACCGTACCAAGATCAGTCTCAAATTCCAGCGTTCGAATCGGCTTATATGATGTTTAGATATGATCAGCTCATGCGTAATAATCGCTTTTCGGGCTTTGATCGTATATCAAATGCGAATCAACTCACGTATGCATTTCAAACGCGTTTATTATCGCAACAAACAGGGAAGGAAAAAGCCGTACTGTCCGTTGGACAACAGGCTTATTTTGAGCGTCGGCGCGTTAATCTGTGTTATGCCGTCGATGGTCATTGCGAGGATGATGCGTTGATGCTGGGATATACCTCGCCTGATGCAAAATTTTCACCGGTGGCGTCCAATTTGGATCTGCATTTAAGTCAAGATTGGTCGTTCAACGGTGGATTTGTCTGGGATGTTTATGCCAAATCGACGAATAATGCTGAAGCTAATTTTCATTATGAGCCTGCGAAAAATCATATCATGCGATTGGGTTATTCGTATTTGGTTTCCGGAAATACATTGACACATGAAGATGGGACCGTTTCGCGTGGCGCATTACATCAGGCAACCGGCGCTTATGCATGGCCTTTGAATGAAAACTGGAGTAGTGTCGGCGTGTACAGTTATAATATCAGCGAAGGGTATAATATGGTGGCATTTTTAGGTGTTCAATACGAGACCTGTTGCTGGGCCATACGAACCTATGCCGGACGCTCGTTTAATAGTTTAACGTTGGATAAAACGCAGCCAACGTATAATAATAGCGCGTATGTGCAAGTATTATTAAAAGGCTTGGGTGCCCTTTCAACCAACGACCCGGCCAGTACGATAAAAACATATTTACCCGGGTATGTTGATGTGTTTCATCAGAAGAATTAATTAGGATATAAATTATGAAAAAATATATTGGATTTTTGTTTTTGGTTTGTTCTGTGTCGGTATTTGCCGAGTCATTGGATAAAGTGGTTGCGGTGGTCAACGATGGGGTGATTACACAAAGTGAATTGAACACGCAATTAGATATGTGGCGCCAACAATTACGGGCACGAAAAACGGAGATGCCTCCGGAGAGTGCGTTACAAAAACAAGTGCTTAATCGTTTGATTGATGAAGCGCTTCAACTTCAATTAGCCAAAGCCAACGGTGTTGTGATTGACAACGGCGAATTGGATGAGACGATTAGTAAAATTGCAGCTGATAATCATATGACGTTGGCGACCTTGCGTGAAGCACTTCAAAAAGAAGGGCTGACGTTTGATGCTTATCGTGAAAATCTACGTAAAGAAATGTTGATTGCACGTATGCAGCAGCAAGCTGTAGGACGAGATATTGTGATTTCATCACAGCAAGTGGAAGATTATTTAAAAACGTCTGTGGAAGCGGATAAATCTGAGCACGTGTTTCATGTTCAACACATTGTGATTCCTTTGTCAGAAGAGCCAACGCCTGCTGAGCTTAAAAAAGCAGAAGCGAAAGCACAGGTGTTGCTGCATAAAATAAAAGATGGAGAGGATTTCTCGCGTTTGGCGATTGCTGAGTCACACGGTGAGTATGCACTTGAAGGGGGCGATTTGGGTGAGCGGCATTTGGCCGAGCTTCCTACCATTTTTGCAAAAAAAGTAGCGCACATGAAGGCCGGCGAAGTTGCGGGCCCTGTGCGAACAGGCAATGGTTTTCAGTTGATTAAGCTTGTTTCGACCAATCATGCAGATACCCATCATGCTGTAGCCAAAACGCACGTACGTCATATCTTGGTAAAACAAGATGCAAGTTTGACGGAAGCGCAAGCCGAAAAACAAATTGAAAATTTATACCAGCAATTAAAATCAGGTAAATCATTTGCCGAAGTTGCAAAGCAGCACTCGATGGATGTTGGCAGTGCTTCTAAAGGAGGGGATTTAGGTTGGGTCACACCCGAAGAGTTATTACCTGCCTTTTCAGCTGTGATGACCGACTTGGCATTGAATACGATTAGCAAGCCGGTTAAAACAGGCTTTGGCTGGCATTTAATCGAAGTGCTCGAGCGAAAAGAGATGGATGATTCGGAAGCATTTCAGCGGCAACAAGTGCGCCAATACTTGCATCAGCGTAAATTTGGTGAGGCTATTGAGAGTTGGCAGCAGCATGTACGTGGTACATCGTATATTAATATTATAGAAAAAGATCTCGCATGATGCCGCTTTTGGTGAGTACAGGGGAGCCTGCAGGCATTGGTCCAGATGTGTGCTTAAGCCTTGCCGGGTATCCAACGCCCTTGGTTGTTTTGGGTGATAAAGCGCTTTTAAGTCAGCGAAGTAAGCAGCTTGGGGTTGTGGTAGATTTAGTTGATTACGTACCGGGTGTGCTTGTTAAGCCTCAAAAGGGTCAGCTTACGGTGTTGTCGGCGCCTGGTTTGGTGAGTGATGCAGCGGGAGAATTAAATGCTGAAAATGCTCCATATGTCATGGCTTTATTAGCAGATGCAGTGCAGCGTTGTTTAAATGGAGAATTTTCAGGTTTGGTAACTGCACCGGTTCATAAAGGTATTTTAAACGAAGGTGGCTTTGCATTTACCGGGCATACCGAATTTTTAGCTGAAGCATGCGGTGGATGTGATGTCGTGATGTTACTTGCATGCGAGGCGATGAAGATGGCGTTGGTGACCACACATCTTGCATTACGTGATGTTCCCGATGCGATTACGGTACCAAGGATACAGGCGGTGGTTCGTGTACTTCATCGTGCACTTAAAGATGAATTTGGTTTAGCCGAGCCTCATATTGGCGTGGCCGGTTTAAATCCGCACGCGGGTGAGTCAGGGCATCTGGGGCGAGAAGAATTAGATATTATTATTCCAGCGCTTCGGCAACTTCGCGACGAAGGTATTCAGGTTCATGGTCCAAAGCCTGCCGATACGTTATTTACAGAACACGGTATGAAAGGTTGTGATGCCTTACTTGCCATGTATCACGATCAAGGCTTGCCGGTTTTAAAATATGCAGGATTTGGTGAGGCAGTGAATATTACGCTGGGTTTACCGATGGTTAGAACTTCGGTCGATCATGGTACGGCACTCGATTTAGCCGGTACGGGTCGTGCAAATGCTGCAAGTTTGAAAGCGGCAGTTAATACCGCGGCCAACATGGCGCGACAACGGGAGTGTGTTCATGTCAGTTGTTAGTTTAATTGTCGCGGTCGATGAAGACGGCGGTATGGGCATGAATAATCGCCTGCCTTGGCATTTGCCTGCAGATTTAGCGCATTTTAAAGCGGTTACGCTCGGTAAGCCTGTGATTATGGGACGAAAAACCTATGAATCAATTGGTCGGCCACTCCCAGGAAGATTAAATATTGTTTTAAGTCGAAAGAGCTCTGAGATTCCGTGTGTCACGGTGGTGTCGAGTTTAGACGAAGCTTTGCGTCTGACGCAGGATGCGCCTGAGGTGATGGTGATCGGTGGTGCTGAGATTTTTGAGCTTGCGTTTGAGCATGCCACGAAGCTTTATCTCACACAGGTTTATCATGTATGTAAAGCCGATGTATTTTTTCCCGAATTTGATGAAACGCTTTGGGAGCTGCAAGACTCAGAGCTACGACCTGCTGATGACAAGAATAAATATGACATGCGTTTTTGTTGTTATGTAAAAGCAGATGCAGGTATCTGATGCATGGATATTTTAAATAAAGTTCTTGAATTAGAACAAGATGCTGATAATTTTGGATTTCGTTGGGGAAATACGCAGCAAATTATTGAGCAAATCAAAAGTGAATGCTCAGAAATAACCGAGCATTTAGATGGTGAGCAAGATGCTTGTGATCAGGACGCATTACAAGAAGAGATAGGCGATTTATTACATGCAGCCTTTTCGTTGTGCGTGTACTGCAAGTTTAATCCTAAAGATACCATGATGAAGACGTTAGCAAAGTTTGAGCGACGGATGCAGGCGGTAAAACAGATTGCTGCTGATCAAGGCCTGAGTACTGTGGAAGGATTGGCTTTTAATGAATTAATGGTTTTCTGGGATAAAGCAAAGACCAACGTTGGATAAGTATTCGATGTCATCTAAGCAAATAACGATTGATTATATTCTTGAACAGATTAGCCAAGCAGGCACAGTACGTGCAAAAAAAATGTTTGGTGAATATGCAGTTTACTGCGAAGAAAAAGTAGTTGCTTTAGTATGCGATGATCAATTGTTTGTTAAGCCGACGCAAGCAGGCAAGGCTTATATTATTAATTATATAGAAAAGCCGCCTTATCAAGGAGCAAAGCCTTATTTGTTTATCTCTGGAGAAATATGGGATGAACGTGAATGGTTAAGTCATCTTATTAGAATAACCGCATCAGAATTACCCACACCAAAGCCTAAACTAAAACCAAAAAAGAAACGCTAAGCAATATTCGAGGGGTTATTACCATAAATACGGTAGATCCCAAGTCAAAATGGACTGGATTTATATTGTTTTTAATTTAATTTAAATAAAGTTCAAAAAAAGTGGAAAAAGGCGTTGACTCTCGGCGG
>TARA_R110002126_G_scaffold291189_5_pt1 | contig 20223 bp, 13 predicted proteins | sample TARA_R110002126 | Tara Oceans TARA_R110002126 (sample SAMEA4397536) | marine metagenome | biome: Polar Biome; feature: [DCM] deep chlorophyll maximum layer (ENVO:01000326); material: water (ENVO:00002006), including particulate matter (ENVO:01000060) such as... | depth 30 m
CTTTAGTATAGTAAATTTAAAAGTTTTCAACGCCAAAGATGGTTCTGATATATCAGAAAATTTAGACTTAAGCTTTTCTGGAGCAGATGCAGACAAAATATATACGGTTAATGGTACAAGAGATTATAAAATTGAAAATGGTTTCGTAACTTTAGGTATCAATAGAAATACTTCGGTTAGTCAAGAAAACCCAATAAGCGCAACAGCGGTTATTAGTGCAAGTGGGTATGTAACCAAGACTCAAGTTGTTAATTTTGATGGAAGTGACATACAAGAAGTTCAAATTTCTATGTTAAAAGAGTCAGATTTACCACAATCTATTGCTGTTGAAACTGTTACTGAAACTTTAACGGATAACAAAACAACTAAAGAAATTTTACTGGAAGTTCCTCCTGCAAACGACGAAGATGATGTTGTAGAAGTTTCTATACCAGCAGATACTGAGTTTTATGACGAAAATGGTAATACAATTACAGGAGGTAATGTTACAGTTGAATTACAGGCTTTTGATACGACTATACCAACCCTTGACGAACTTTCAGAAAATGTTGCAAATCCTGAAACTCTAACAGGTGGATTTAACGAATTTCCAGGTAATTTAGAAATTGATGCAGCAGCTAAAAGCACTAATTTTAATAATGTAACAGGTTCTTACTTATCGCCAATAGGGTCTTTATATTGTATTTATTACTATGTGAATGGTAGAAGGGTTTCTGGTGTTTCTAGACCAACAACGTATTCTTTTAGTGTAAATAGTAATACTATCAATCCAAATACAGGACAAATCGCAAAAGCTGGAGATATAATTTCTTTTTACAGAACATTTAACAATACCAATACAAAGATTGCAGATATTCCACTATCTAGTAGAACTGGTTGGTGGGGGCGTACTTACCTTTCTTTTACGGTTACTATTCCAGCAGGGCCAGGTATTTATCCTTATGGATTTGAAATAACACCTTCATGTAATACTTTATCAGGTGGAGTAACATTTAAAAATGATGGGAAAAGAACATTTTATCTTTATAATGTAGCCAATAAATACAATCCGCGAAGAGCTTTAAGGTGGGGGTATATGAATTTTGATGGGAATTACGAAGTAAACAGTAGAAATATTAGATACTGGAGAAATAGAGCTTTAGATATGCTTAAAGATGATATGATTTTAACAATGTATTATTATAGTTATCAAGAGAGAAGGTATAAAGTAGTGTATAGTGAAGAAGTTAGTAAATGTGATTTGGATGGACAAACTATAGACATTTCAAACCCAGATTGTTATCAAGAAAGAGATTTAGATTTAAGTTTAGAGTGTCCAGATGCAACATATTTACTAAACAATTTATATGTTTATTATAAGAAAGAAGGTGATAGATATTGGTCTTATTTTGATAGAGTTTCTAATTCTCGATTAAATGGTAAATCTCCATGTTTGGAAACCGGTGTAAAATACCAATTTGGTTTTTGGTACGGTGGATGGAAAGTAACACCTCCATTAACTGAACAAGAAATGTTAAACCTATATCAAAACTTCGATTTGCCTACAATATGTAATGCAATTAGAGATTTATAAATCATTATATTAGTTTTTATTAAGTTTGGTGAAACGAGTTAATTTTTAATTAGCTCGTTTTTTCAAATAAAAAAATAACCTGTTACAGATTGTTATTTTTTTTTCTAAAAAATATCAAGTTCATATGACAAGTATTTTACGTCTACTATTAATGTAAAGTCATTAATTTGTGTATTAAAATATTATAAACAGTCTATTGAGTTAAATTCATATTTGTCAATTCACTATTTATTAATTATATGAATATAAGTTTTTTAGATTAAAATACTTTATATAATGATATGTGTAGCAATTGTATTAAAATTTTGCTGAATTCTTATGAAATATGTCTTTTTCTGCATTGTATTATTTATATATTGTTGTAAAACTTCGTACGCGCAAACTTTTCAGCAAATTCAAGATGTTGCGGGTTTAAGTGTTTTAGAACAAAATAATGGCGTAGCTGTAGCTGATTACGATGGTGATTTAGATTTAGATATTTTTGTTGTAGGTGCTAGAAAAGATGTAAATGGAGAAGAAAAAACGCACAGTAAATTATTCAGAAATGATAATAATGGCTCATTTACTGATGTTACCACCGAATCGGGTATCGTAAATTTATTTCCTTCTATAAGTTATACACCTTCTAATCCTGCCCTTGAAGGAGTCAAATATGGCGCTTCGTGGGGTGATTACGATAATGACGGGTTTCCAGATTTATTTTTTACACATCAGTATAATGTACAACTCTTTCATAATAATGGAGATGGAACTTTTACAGAACAAACAACAGAGGCTGGAATTATAAAAACGAACAATTGTTTGAATACGTGTGCGACCTGGTTTGATTTTAATAATGATGGTTTTTTAGATCTATATATATCTGATTGGGGAGAATGTGATTACAATAGTTTTTACATCAATAATGGTGATGGAACTTTTAAAAACGAATCGCTAAAATTTGCTAGCTTAAAAAAAAACAGACCTTCTTTTTTAGCTTTTCCATTTGATTTTAATCAAGATGGTTGGCTAGATATTTACATATCTAATGATCTAGATGTGCCTAATGAACTATTAATTAACGTAAACGGTATAGATAGTTTTGAAGATGCTAAAAGCTATGGTTTAGATCATGCGCAAGACGATATGGGTATTGCTATAAACGACTATAATAATGATGGGAATTTCGATTTTTTTATCACCAATATTGATGAAAATGTATTGCTTAAAAATAACGGAAATAGCACCTTTACAGACGTAGCTCAAGAAAAAAATGTAAAAGAAACTGGATGGGCTTGGAATACTATTTTTGACGATTTTGATTTAGATGGAGATGAGGATTTATTTATTGTTAACGGTTTTGAATTGACGGAACCTCAAAAAAATTTTTATTTCAAAAACTTGCATAGTGAAGGTAATGATACCTTTCAAGATATTTCTTCAGAAATACAATTAAACGATATCTCAAAAGGATATAGTGCTTGTTCGTTTGATTTTGATAATGATGGTGATTTAGATTTGTTTGTTTCTAATTTAGATAGAGCGTCTTATTTTTATAGTAACCAGACAATTGAACCCAATCAAACAAATAGCTTTAGTTGGTTTAAATTGTCCCTACAAGGAACAGTGTCTAATCGAGATGCTATTGGTACTTCAATTTCAGTTGAAACAGAAAATGGTACCTTTCATCGTTATTACACAGGTATAGGTTTTTTATCTCAGAGTTTGCAAGCGGTTCATTTTGGTTTAGCAAAGGCCACAATAATAAAAAAACTTACAATAAAATGGCCTTTAGGTCTTATTGAAACGTACCATAATCTTAGTGTTAATGAGTATTTAAAAGCTACAGAAGGAAACGGTTTGGAAGTTCTTAATTCTCAGCCTGCTAACTATATTTATGGTTGTACAGACCCAGAATCGTGTAATTATAACCCATCGGCCACTAGAGATGATGGTAGTTGTGAGTATTTGTCGGTTACAGAAATTACGGGAGTAACAGAATCTGGTTTTAATAATACAGATACATATACATATGATCTTCCAGCGAATCATCAAATTGAATGGGCAGTCGATGGTGGTCATATAACTAAAGGTCAGGGTACAAATTCAATATCTGTAACTTGGGAAGTAGAAGCTTTAGGTGTTGTAACAGTACAAGTTTTTAAAGAAAATTGTGTTAGCGATAAATCAAACCTCAATGTATCACTAAACATCAATAATGTCTTAGAAAATATTTCAATAGCTAGAATTTGGAATGAAGCACTTTTAGGAGCGATACGCAGCGATTTTGCAAGACCCACTGTTCATGCGCGTAATTTATTCCACTCCTCATTAGCTATGTTCGATATTTGGGCAATATATAATAGTAATGCAAGGCCATACTTTATAGGAAATACAATTCATGGTTTTACAACGACTTTAAATGAGTTTACACCTTTAGAGTCTGAAGATATTTCTCAAAAAAAAGCGATTAGTTTTGCTGTTTATAGACTTTTAACACATCGTTTTAAAAACTCTCCCGGAGCCGAAAAAAGCCTGGAACGATTTAATTTAATAATGAATCAGTTAGGCTTTGATACGTCTTTTGTTTCCGTTGATTATGAAACAGGAAATGCTGCTGCATTAGGAAATTACATAGGTCAAGCTCTTATTGATTATGGAGAAAATGATGGTTCCAATGAAAGTGATGATTATGAAAATTCTTTTTACGACCCTGTAAATCCAGCGCTAAATTTAAGTGTATCTGGTTTTTCTACTGGATTATTGAATCCAAATCGTTGGCAACCATTATCGTTTAACACTTTTATAGATCAAAGTGGAAATCTATTTACCGGATCAGTACCAAGTTTTTTAGGGGCTGAATGGGGTAACGTGCTTCCATTTGCATTATCTGAATCTGATAGCGAACTCTTTGAAAGAAATGGAAATTTGTATCGTGTTTATCATAACCCTGGTAAGCCTCCAGAGTTAGATATAACAAGTCAAACATCAGTAAGCGAAGAGTATAAATGGAATTTTTTATTGGTGTCAGTTTGGAGTTCACACCTAGACCCTTCTGATGGGGTAATGTTGGATATTTCACCAAATACCTTAGGAAATCTTGATATCGAAAATATTCCAAAAATATTTTCAGATTTTCCTGATTTTTATAATTTAATTGAAGGTGGTGATATTAGCAAAGGTCATGCTTTAAATCCATCAACAGGTCAGCCGTATGATGTGCAAATGGTTCCAAGAGGCGATTATGGAAGAGTGCTTGCCGAGTTTTGGGCAGATGGTCCTGATTCTGAAACACCTCCAGGTCATTGGTTTACAATTTTAAATTACGTAAGTGATCATCCTCTATTAGAAAAACGATTTAATGGTAAGGGAGAGATTTTGAGTCCGTTAGAATGGGATGTAAAAACCTATTTTATTTTAGGTGGATCGATGCATGATGCTGCCATTTCTGCTTGGAGTATTAAAGGTTGGTATGATTATATACGACCGATTTCTGCAATAAGATACATGAGCGAACTGGGTCAAAGTACAGATCCCAATTTAGATAATTATCATACTGGAGGTATTCCATTAATTGATGGTTTTATTGAAATAGTTAAAGATGATGATCCATTAAGTGGAACAAATAATCAAAATGTAGGAAAGATTAAATTGTATACTTGGAAAGGTCACGACTTTATTTCAAATACCCAAACAGATTTGGCTGGTGTGGGCTGGATTTTAGCTCAAAACTGGTGGCCTTATCAAAGACCATCGTTTGTTACACCTCCTTTTGCAGGTTATGTATCGGGTCATTCTACATTTTCAAGAGCAGCGGCAGAAGTTATGACACTTATTACAGGAGATGAGTTTTTTCCGGGTGGCATAGGAGAGTTTGTAGCTAAAAAGGATGATTTTCTAGTGTTTGAAAAAGGTCCTTCTATGGATGTTGTTTTACAATGGGCAACGTATAGAGATGCTTCAGATCAAACTAGTTTGTCAAGGATTTGGGGAGGAATTCATCCGCCTGCGGATGATCTTCCTGGTAGATTTATTGGCGAGAAAGTGGGAAATGAAGCCTATAATTTTGCAATACCATATTTTAGCCCCAAGGTTACTGCTGTGGAAAATTCAAAGGATATTTTAATTTATCCAAACCCAGTGGAATCAATTTTATCTATTTCTCTATCTAATAATATAGAATTAAAAAGTGTGGAAATATATAATATGATGGGTAAGAGAATTCTAAACTCAAATAAGAGTACTATAAATTTAGAATCTTTATCAAAAGGCATTTATTTGGCGAAGGTTCTTACAGATATGGGAATGTTAAATCAAAAATTTATAAAGCAATAATTATTTTTTTAAGAGGTGATAATATGTATTAAAGCTACATTTTTCTTTCAATCTGAAACGTAATTAATGAGATATAACTAATTATTAGTTTTTTATTAAGTTTGGTTAAAGCGAGTTAATTTTTAATTAACTCGCTTTATATTTAGTTCGTTTCTTAACTAATTTTCATATCGATAATGACCAATTATTTTAAAATCAAAAAGACAATCCTCTAAAACTTGACCAGATCCAATATTATGGACAATCATAAATCGTTTACCATCCCTAGATTTTTTATGAACTACAATACCAGTATGTGTAATTGCACCACCCAAATTCCAACAAACCACATCTCCAGGAATGTAATCTTTTGGGTTTTTAGTGATTGATTTTACAGTTCCTTTTCTAGAGAAAAAAGTCATTAAATTAGGTACTCTTCTGTGGTCAATATTTTTATCAGTTCTTTTTAATCCCCATATTTTCGGATAGAGATTAAAGTTTTGTTTCATATCTATATGAACTTCTTTTTGTAAATCGATGTTTAATTTTCTGTATGCTCTAATAATTACATCTGTACAAACTCCTTTTCCTTTTGGGATATCTCCATTAGGATAATCAATAGAAAAATAACTTGGGTCGTAAACGACCTTGTCTTTTGTTAATTCAAAAGCAGCTGTAGCTAATTTGTATTCAATTTGTATTTGTGGTACTTTTTTTACATCTTGTTTTGTTTGAGAACAAGCTAAATTAACAAAAAGAAAAAATGACAGGAATAAAACTTTCATATATAAACTTTAAAACATTGACCACATAGAAACATTATAAAACATAGTTTTTGACTGGTTTTACTGTGACTGCCAACTGAAAACTGCCAACTTTTTTACTTCGGACTATAAACAGCACAAGGAATAATAACTTCTTCCAAAGAAACACCTCCATGTTGATACGTGTTTTTATAATATTTTACAAAGTGATTAAAGTTGTTTGGATACGCAAAAAACAAATCTTCTTTTGCAAAAATAAACGGACTATTCATAGCTACAGTTGGTAAAAATATATCTTTAGGATTACGAACTGCATACACATCTTTGTCTTCGTAACTCAAGCTTCTACCAGTTTTGTAACGTAAGTTTGCGCTAATATTTTTATCACCAATTACCTTTGTTGGGTTTTTACAATTAATTGTTCCATGATCTGTAGTAATAATTAATTTCTGACCTAAATTCTGTGCTTTCTGAATTATTTCAAACAAAGGCGAATTCTTAAACCAACTTAAAGTTAAACTTCTGTAGGCTTTATCATCTCCAGCCAATTCTTTAATTACCTCCATTTCTGTTTTAGAGTGCGAAAGCATATCAACAAAATTATAAACTACAGCGGTTAAATCATTTTGTTTGGTACCATTATAATTATCTGCTAATTCTTTTCCGTTTTTTAAATTGGTAATTTTATAGTATTGGTGTTTAATATCTAAACTTAATCGTTTAATTTGAGCAGTTAAAAACTCATTTTCGTATAAATTCATTCCACCTTCATCAGTATCATTTTTCCATAAACTAGGATGACGTTTTTCCATTTCAGAAGGCATTAATCCAGAAAAAATGGCATTTCTAGCATATTGTGTTGCAGTTGGTAAAATAGAAAAGTAAGAATATTCTTGCTCTTTTTTATAATAATTATTGATAATAGGTTCTAAAATTCGATATTGATCATAACGTAAATTATCTATCACAACCCATAAAACACCTTGATCTTTGCTTAATTCTGGAACTACATAATCTTTAAATAAGGTATGTGAAAAAGTAGGTTTATCATGAGCCGTTAAAAAGTCTTCATAATTCTTTTTGATGAATTTAAAAAACTGATTATTCGCTTCTTGCTTCTGACTTTCTAAAATACCTAACATTCCAGGATCACTAATGTCTTCTAACTCTAATTCCCAGTGAACAAGCTTTTTATAGAGTTCAATCCATTCTTCGTAAGAATTTACCATAGCTAAATCCATAGAGATTTTTCTAAATTCTTGTTGATAACTAGAAGTAGTTTTTTCAGATACCAAACGTGAATGATCTAAATTTTTCTTTAAACTCAATAAAATCTGACTTGGGTTTACGGGTTTAATCAAATAATCTGCAATTTTAGAACCTATGGCTTCTTCCATAATATATTCTTCCTCACTTTTAGTAATCATTACAACTGGCAAATTAGCCTGTTTTTGTTTGATTTCTGCAAGTGTATCTAAACCTGTTAAACCCGGCATATTTTCGTCTAAAAAAACAATATCAAAATTTTCTTCATCTACTAAATCTATAGCATCAGCGCCATTTGTACAGGTTGTTACTTTGTAGTTTTTACGTTCAAGAAAAAGAATGTGAGGTTTTAATAATTCAATTTCATCATCAACCCATAAAATTTGTATGCTGCTCATATATTATTTTAATTTTGAATATTTAACGTTAAAAGTACCATTTTGTTGTATTTTTTGATGATTTAAAATGATAAAATATTCCCAAAAAGCATCAATAATTAGTATGTTTTTTTTGTGATTTTAATTTCTTGTTAATCGGGTTATTATTAAATTCAATATTGATTATTTGCGAATTTATAGCATTAAGTCGTATTTTGCAGTAGATTGATAAATAATCTCTTTTGAAGAATAAAACACCAAACAAACTCAAAATATTAAATGATCCAATTTATGGGTTTATTCAAATTCGGAATTCATTAATTTTCGATATCGTAGAACATCCTTATTTTCAGCGTTTAAGACGAATTACTCAGATGGGTTTGTCTAATTTAGTCTATCCAGGAGCCAATCACACACGTTTTCACCATGCTTTAGGTTGTACGCATTTAATGGAAAAAGCGGTGAGAGTTTTACGCTTTAAACAGATTGAAATATCATCCGAAGAAGAAAATGCTTTGTATATAGCTATTTTGCTACATGATATTGGCCATGGTGCTTTTTCACATGCATTAGAGCATAGTATTGTGAGCGGAATTTCACACGAAGAGATTTCTCTAAAATTTATGCATAAACTAAACATCGAGTTCGATGGAAAGTTAGATTTGGCAATTAAAATTTTTGAAGGAAATTACCATCGAAAGTTCTTATGTCAGCTTATTTCTAGTCAGTTAGATATTGATCGGTTAGATTATTTAAAACGCGATAGTTTTTATACGGGCGTTACAGAAGGTAATATTTCATCAGACAGATTAATTGTTATGATGAATGTTAAAAATGATGAACTAGTTATCGAGCAAAAAGGAATTTATTCTGTTGAAAAATTTTTAATAGCAAGGCGATTAATGTATTGGCAAGTGTATTTGCATAAAACAGGTTTGGTTGCAGAAAATATGTTAGTAAATGTTTTAAAAAGAGCGAAAGAGTTAGCAGAAAAAGGAGTAGAATTATATGGCAGTTCTGCCTTAACATATTTTTTGTACAACCAAATTAATCAAAATAATTTTACGGATGAAACTTTAAAAATGTTTGCCGAATTAGATGATTATGATATTCTGTGTGCCATAAAAGAATGGACAAATCACTCCGATAAAGTGTTATCAGTATTATCAAAAATGATTGTGGATAGAAAATTATTGCGAATCGAAGTCCAAAAAGATAGTTTTGATAGCACTCAGATTGAAAAAAAGAAAAACAAATATGCTAAAAAACTTAATTTATCTTTTAATGAGATGAATTATTTTGTTTTTTCTCAAGAAATTAGAAATCAAGCGTATCAATCTCATCAACCAATTTATATACTCAATAAAAAAGGAAAACTAAAAGATATTGCAAAAGCATCCGATCAATTAAATTTACAAGCGCTTACAAAACCGGTAATTAAATACTTCATTTGCTATCCAAAGTAAAATGAGATTAGCCCAATACCTATAAATTTTATACTTTTGCATTTGATGAAATTTACAGCACAACAAATAGCAGATATTTTAGAAGGTAGAGTAGTTGGTAATCCTAATGAAGAAGTTTCTAAATTATCTAAAATAGAAGAAGGTGAAAAAGGATCTTTAACCTTTTTGTCAAATCCAAAATACAATCCGTATTTGTATACCACAAATGCATCTATAGCTATTGTTAACGAAAGTTTTGAACTAGAAAAGGAAATTACAACCACACTTATTAAAGTAGAAAATGCTTACAAATCTTTTTCGAAGTTATTAGAATTTTACAACGAGGTAAAAAACAATAAAATAGGTAGAGAAGATCCTTATTTTGTGGCTTCATCTTCAAAAATAGGAGTTAACGAATATTTAGGGGCTTTTTCTTATATAGGTGAAAATGTTGTTATTGGTGATAATGTTAAAATTTATCCAAATACTTATATTGGCGATAATACTGTTATAGGTGATAATTGTGTGATTTTTGCAGGCGTAAAAATATATTCTGAGACACAAATTGGTAAACATTGCAAAATTCATTCAGGCTGTATTATTGGCTCAGATGGTTTTGGTTTTGCGCCAAGCGAAGAAGGTTACTTTAAGGCTGTTCCGCAAATAGGAAATGTTATTATAGAAGATTATGTTGATATCGGTGCAGGATCTACTATAGATAGGGCTACTTTAGGTTCAACTATTATAAGAAAAGGAGTAAAATTAGACAATCAAATACAAATTGCACACAATGTAGAAATTGGCGAGAACACAGTTATTGCTGCTCAAACAGGGGTTGCAGGTTCTACAAAAATTGGTAAAAACTCTATGATTGGTGGTCAAGTTGGTATTGCAGGACATTTAACTTTGGCAGATAATTTGCAAATTCAAGCACAATCGGGAATTAGTAAAAATTTAAAGAAAGGTGTAAAAGTACAAGGAACTCCAGCTTTTGATTATGGAGATTATTTTAAATCTTATGTACACTTTAAAAATTTGCCAAATATTGTGGCATCAATAGATAAACTAGAAAAAGATTTAAGCGCTCAAATAGCTAAAAAAAATGATTAAGAAACAGAAAACAATCAAATCAGAAGTCACGCTATTTGGCGTAGGCTTACACACAGGTAATACGGTGTCAATGACGTTAAAACCAGCTCCAATTAATTATGGTTTTGCGTTTTGCAGAGTAGATTTAGAAGGGTCACCAACTATAGGAGCAAAAGCAGAATATGTGGTTACTACACAAAGAGGCACAAATCTAGAGAAAAATGGTGTTAAGATACAAACATCAGAACATGTTTTAGCAGCTGCAATTGGTTTAGATATCGATAATTTGCTAATAGAAATAGATGCTTCAGAACCACCAATTATGGATGGTTCATCGAAATATTTTGTAGAGGCATTAGAAAAAGCCGGAATTCAAGAACAGGATGCGGCAATAGAAGAGTATGTAGTGAAAGAAATAATTTCTTTTAAAGATGAAGCATCTGGAAGCGAAATTATTTTAATGCCTTCAGATGAATATCAGGTAACAACAATGGTAGATTTTGGTACTAAAATTTTAGGTACCCAAAATGCTACTTTAGATCATATTTCTGATTTTAAAGAAGAAATTGCAGATGCAAGAACATTTAGTTTTTTGCATGAAATAGAAATGTTGTTAGAAAATGATTTAATAAAAGGAGGAGATTTAAACAATGCCATCGTTTATGTAGATAAAGAACTATCTGAGAATACAATGCTAAAATTAAAAAAAGCATTTAAAAAAGATAATATCTCAGTAAAACCGAATGGAATTTTAGATAACCTAACGTTACATTGGGCAAACGAAGCTGCAAGACATAAATTACTAGATGTAATCGGAGATTTAGCTTTGGTAGGTACAAGAATTAGAGGTAAAGTAATTGCAAACAAACCAGGGCATTTAATTAATACGCTATTTGCTAAAAAATTAGCAAAGATAATTAAAGCAGAAAAGAGAAATAATGTACCTCAGTACGATTTAAATGCACCACCATTATTAGATATTCATCAAATAATGGAAATTTTACCTCATAGACCACCATTTTTATTGGTAGATAGAATTTTAGAACTTTCAGATAAACATGTTGTAGGGATGAAAAATGTTACAATGAATGAAAATTTCTTTGTAGGTCATTTTCCTGGAGCTCCAGTAATGCCTGGTGTTTTACAAGTAGAAGCTATGGCGCAATGTGGAGGTATTTTAGTGTTAAGTACAGTTCCAGATCCAGAGAACTATCTAACTTATTTCATGAAAATGGATAATGTTAAGTTTAAACAAAAAGTGTTACCGGGAGATACATTAACATTTAAAGCAGAATTAATAACACCAATAAGAAGAGGAATTTGCCATATGCAAGCTTATGCATATGCTAACGGAAAGTTAGTGGCAGAAGCAGAATTAATGGCGCAAATTGCTCGTAAAAAATAATATATGAACCAGCCTTTAGCTTATGTACACCCCCAAGCCAAAATTGCAAGAAATGTAGTTATCGAACCTTTTACTACCATACATAATAATGTAACAATAGGTTCAGGAACTTGGATAGGTTCTAATGTAACCATAATGGAAGGTGCCAGAATTGGTAAAAATTGTAGAATTTTTCCTGGATCTGTTATTTCAGCAATTCCTCAAGATTTAAAATTTGATGATGAAGAAACTACAGTAGAAATTGGAGATAATGTAACCATAAGAGAATGCGTTACCATTAATCGCGGAACCAAAGATAGAGCTAAAACCATCGTTGCAGATAATTGTTTAATTATGGCATATTGCCATATAGCACACGATTGTTTTGTTGGTGATAACTGTATTTTTTCTAATAATACTACTTTAGCAGGACACGTTACTATTGGTAATAATGTTGTTTTGGCGGGTATGGTTGCTGTACATCAATTTGCATCAGTTGGTAATCACGCCTTTGTAACTGGAGGTTCTTTGGTTAGAAAAGATGTACCACCTTATGTAAAATCAGCAAGAGAACCATTATCTTATGTGGGTATTAATTCAGTAGGTTTAAGAAGAAGAGGATACACCACAGAAAAAATTAGAGAAATTCAAGATATTTATAGAATTCTATTTCAAAGAAATTATAACAATTCACAGGCAATAGATATTATAGAAGCAGAAATGGAAGCAACTCCAGAACGTGATGAAATTATTCAGTTTATCAAAGATTCACATAGAGGAATAATGAAAGGATATTATAAAGCAAATTAAAATAAATAAATGGCAACTACTTCAGATATTAGAAACGGATTATGTATTAGATATAACAATGATATCTACAAAATCATTGAATTTTTACACGTAAAACCAGGTAAAGGACCTGCTTTTGTAAGAACAAAATTAAAAAGTGTAACCAATGGTAAAGTAGTAGACAATACATTTCCTGCAGGTAGAAAAATTGATGACGTACGTGTAGAAACGCATAAATTTCAATATTTATATAATGATGGCGAGTTCTATCATTTTATGAACGAACAAGATTATTCTCAAATTAGATTATTAGAAAGCGCTTTAGATTCTCCAGAATTAATGAAAGAAGGCGAAATTGTTACCATTATTATCAATTCAGAAGATAATATGCCGCTTTCTGTAGAAATGCCACAAAGTGTAATTTTAGAGGTAACACATGCAGAGCCGGGCGTTAAGGGTAATACAGCAACAAATGCAACAAAACCTGCAACTGTAGAAACTGGAGCAACTGTAAATGTGCCTTTATTTATTAACGAAGGTGATAAAATAAAAATAGAAACAGCAAAAGGAACGTATCAAGAACGTATTAAAGAATAAGTGCATCAAACATAAAAATGCTATGAAGAGAAAACTCATTTTAGGTTTGGCTTTTTTTATAACCATTACATCTTGTAAAAAAATTATAGATTCGGCTGGCAATTTTGGTGGAGAAGACGCCGTAAAAATAGAAGATTTAAAAATTATTTCTGTTGCCGATAAATATACAATGGCAGTGCCTGAGTATATGACAGAATTAAAGTCTTTAAATGATGATGCCTCTTTTCAATACGCCAATATCTATAAAGAAACGTACACCATTGTAATAAATGAGAATAAACAAGATTTTATTGATGCCTTTAAAGAAATAGAAATTTATAACGATTCTTTATCACCCTTAGATAATTATTCAGATTATCAAATAAAGAGTACGAAGGAGTCTATGGATAATGGCGAGTACAAAAAATTAAATACCAAGATTAGAAACTTAGATTCCAATCAATATGAAGTTTCTGGAAAAACAGAAGGTATCGATGTAAACTATTTCGTTAGTTTTATTGAGAGTGATGAAGATGTGTATATGATTATGTCTTGGACATTAAAAAATAGATATAAAAAGTATAAGAATACTTTTAAGCTAATTCAAAATTCATTTAAAATCAAATAATTTTGAAATTCAAACAGCCACAAACTTTACAACAAATTGCCGCTATTATTAATGTTGATTTTATAGGTGATGCAAATTTTAAGATTTTAGGAATCAATGAAATTCACGTTGTAGAAAAAGGAGATATTGTTTTTGTAGACCATCCTAAATATTACGATAAAGCTTTGCAATCTGCTGCAACAACTGTTTTAATAAACAAAAAAGTAGCTTGTCCAGAAGGTAAATCTTTACTAATTTCTGATGATCCTTTTCGTGATTTTAATAAAATTACAAAATATTTTCATCCTTTTATAGCATCCAAAGAAAGTATAGCAGATAGTGCTGTTATTGGAGAAGGAACGATAATACAGCCAAATGTTTTTATCGGTAATAACGTGAAAATCGGGAATAACTGTGTAATTCATCCTAATGTAACCATTTACGATAATTCAATTATTGGTAATAATGTTACCATTCATGCAAATACAGTTTTGGGTGCAGATGCTTTTTATTACAAAAACAGACCTTCAGGATTTGATAAACTAATTTCAGCTGGACGAGTAATCTTAGAAGATAATGTAGATTTAGGAGCTTCTTGCACTATAGATAAAGGGGTTACTGGAGATACAACCATAAAAGAAGGTACAAAAATAGACAATCAAGTACATGTTGGTCATGACACTGTAATTGGTAAAAAGTGCTTAATTGCATCACAAACAGGTATTGCAGGTTGTGTAATTATAGAAGACGAAGTTACAATTTGGGGCCAAGTAGGTACGAATAGCGGAATTACAATAGGAAAAGGTGCCGTAATTTTAGGGCAAACAGGAGTAACAAAATCAGTAGAAGGAGGTAAGTCTTATTTTGGAACGCCAATTGAAGAATCAAGAGAAAAATTAAAACAATTGGCCGGTTTAAAAAGATTATTAAAAGAAAGAAAAGATGCAAAGTAAACTTTAACTTTTTATAAAGAATTCTAGAACTAAGAATTTTGGTTTTTTCTTTTTTGAAAGACTACAATCAACTATTTTTGCACAATTAAAAATTAACAGACATCCATTCGTATTTTCTTTTTTCGAAAATATTTTATAAAAATGGGCTTAAAATAACAAACCATGAGCGTTTTAGTAAACAAAGATTCAAAAATTATTGTACAAGGTTTTACAGGTAGTGAAGGTACTTTTCATGCAGGTCAAATGATTGATTATGGAACCAATGTTGTTGGTGGTGTTACTCCAGGAAAAGGAGGTCAAGAGCACTTAGGAAAGCCTGTTTTTAATACAGTTGTAGAAGCTGTACAAAAAGTGGGAGCAGATACTTCAATCATCTTTGTACCACCAGCTTTTGCTGCTGATGCAATTATGGAATCTGCAGATGCAGGAATTAAAGTAATTATTTGTATTACCGAAGGAATTCCTACTGCAGATATGGTTAAGGTTAAAGCATACATTGCAAATAAAGATACAAGATTAGTTGGTCCTAACTGTCCAGGAGTTATAACGCCAGATGAAGCTAAAGTTGGTATTATGCCAGGTTTTATTTTTAAGAAAGGAAAAGTAGGTATTGTTTCGAAATCAGGTACGTTAACTTATGAAGCTGCTGATCAGGTTGTAAAACAAGGATTCGGAATTACAACAGCTATTGGTATTGGTGGAGATCCGATTATTGGAACTACCACAAAAGAAGCTGTAGAAATGTTAATGAATGATCCAGAAACCGAAGCAATTGTAATGATTGGTGAAATTGGTGGAAATTTAGAAGCCGAAGCTGCACAATGGATTAAAGCAGATGGAAATAGAAAACCAGTTGTTGGTTTTATCGCAGGTCAAACTGCACCTGCAGGAAGAACTATGGGACATGCCGGAGCTATTGTTGGTGGGGCAGATGATACTGCACAGGCAAAAATGAAAATTTTAGCTGAAAATGGGGTACATGTTGTAAGTTCGCCAGCTAAAATTGGAGAAATGGTTGCGAATGTTTTAAAGTAATTTAAAATACATTAAAAAACTGTTAAAGTTTTATAATAAATGATATTAAAATCCGTTGAATTCGTAAATTCAACGGATTTTTTAATTCTTTTTATTCAACCTAAATTAAATAGTATGAAAAAACTTAAACTACTCTTTATGAATTTTTTACTGATTACAGCCATTAGTTGTACTTCAGAAAAAGAAAAAACGTATAAAGTTTCAAATCAAAAAGATACAAATGGTATCACTTATGAAACTGTAGAAAATGATCCTACAGGTTTACGATTATATACTTTAGACAATGGTTTAAAAGTGTACCTGAGTCAAAATGAAGACGAGCCTAAAATTCAAACCTATATTGCGGTTAGAGCAGGTTCAAATTACGACCCACAAGAATCTACGGGTTTAGCTCATTATTTAGAGCATATGGTTTTTAAAGGAACACATAAAGTTGGAACTGTAGATTGGGAAAAAGAAAAAACGTATTTAGATAAAATCTCTGATTTGTACGAACAGCACAGAGCAGAAGAAGATCCAGAGAAAAAGAAAGCAATTTATCAAGAAATAGATAAGGTTTCTTTAGAGGCCTCAAACTATTCTATTGCAAACGAATATGATAAAATGACAGCTTCTTTAGGGGCAACAGGTACTAACGCTTACACGTGGTTTGAGCAAACGGTGTACACCAATAAAATACCAGCAAACGAATTTAAAAAATGGTTAACTCTAGAATCTGAACGTTTTAGTACCTTGGTTTTACGTTTATTCCATACAGAATTAGAAGCTGTTTTTGAAGAATTTAACAGAGGTCAAGATAACGATTTTAGAAAACGTTATGCAGCAATGTTAGACGGTTTGTTTCCAAATCATCCTTATGGGCAACAAACAACTATTGGTGTTGCAGACCATTTAAAAAATCCTTCAATGGTCGATATTCATAACTACTTTAATAAATATTATGTGCCAAATAATATGGCTATTGTTTTAGTAGGTGATTTAGATTTCGATAAAACCATAAAAGAAGTAAATGATACTTTTGGTAAGTTCGAGAAAAAAGAATTAGCACATCCTACATTACCAAAAGAAGCACCAATTACATCCCCAATTATAAATGAAGTGTATGGGCCAACATCAGAATCTATTTCTATAGCCTATAGATCTGGAGGTGTAAATTCAGAGGATGAAAAAATGGTAGCGCTTGCAGATATGATTATGGCAAATGGAAATGCGGGTTTAATCGATTTGAATTTAAATCAAAAGCAAGTGGTACAAAATGCCAGTTGTTCGCCAACATTTTTAAATGATTATGGATATCATACGTTTACAGGATCACCTAAATCTGGGCAAACGTTAGATGAGGTAAAAGATTTGCTATTAGAACAAGTAAGAAAATTAAAAAATGGTGAGTTTGATGAATGGATGATTAATGCGGTAGTAAACGATTTAAAATTGAATGAAACTCGCCAGTACGAAAATAATTCAGCACTAGCAGATAAATATGTTGAAGCATTTATTTATCAACAAAACTGGGCAGACAGGGTTCAATTTTTAGACGATTTAAAGAAAGTCACCAAAGAGGAGTTAGTGGCATTTGCAAACGATTTTTATAAAGACAATTACGTAGTTACTTATAAAAGAAAAGGCGAAGATAAAAGTATTGTAAAGGTAGAAAATCCAGGTATTACCCCTGTAAATTTAAACCGCGATAAAAGTTCAGCGTATATTCAAGAGTTTAATAAAATGGAATCTGACGAGTTAAAACCTCAATTTGTAGATTATAAAACTGCTATTAAAGAAACAAAAACTTCAAATGATATTAAAGTAAACTATGTTCTAAATGAAAAAAATGATTTGTTCGATATGAACATCATTTTTGATATGGGCAGTGATAATGATAAAAAATTATCATTAGCTGCTGGCTATTTAGAATATATCGGAACGGATAAGTATACAAACGAAGAACTTAAAAAAGAGTTTTATAAATTAGGAATTTCCTACTACGTGAGCACTGCCAGCGATAAAACTTATGTTGGTTTAAGCGGATTAAAAGAAAATTTAGCAAAAGGATTGGTCTTGTTAGAGGATTTGTGGGACAATGCTAAAGCAGATGAAGATGCCTATACTAAATATGTAGAAAAAATTTATAAAGGCAGACAAGATGGTAAAGCTGAAAAAGGCAATATTCTTTGGAATGGTTTAATGAGTTATGGTAAATATGGTGAAGATTCTCCTTTAAGAGATATTATGCAAATTGATGAATTAAAAGCGATTAACCCTGAAGAATTGGTAGCTTTAATTAAAGATATGAAAAACTACAAACAACGTGTTTTTTATTATGGAAAAGATGTTGATGATGCAGTTACAGGCTTAAACGAAAATCATAAAATTTATGGCGATTTAAAAGAATATCCAATAGCAAAAGAATATCAAGAAACAGAAACAGGTGGTAATGTTTTCTTTACAGATTATGATATGGTGCAAACAGAAATGTTGTTTTTGGCAAAAGGTGATCCTTTTAAGGCAGAAAATATGGCAGCATCAACGTTATTTAATACCTATTTTGGTAGTGGATTATCATCCATAGTTTTTCAAGAAATAAGAGAATCTAAATCTTTGGCATATTCGGCATTTGCTTCTTATCAAGGGGCTTCTAAAAAAGACGATCCCAACTATGTCATGGCGTATGTAGGCACACAAGCTAACAAACTAGAACAAGCTGTAGATGCTATGATGGATTTAATGAACAATATGCCAGAAGCAGATAAACAGTTTGAAGCCGCAAAAGAATCGACATTAAAAAAGTTAGCTGCACAAAGAATTACCAAATCAAATATCTTTTGGTCTTACGAAAGATTGCAAAAACTAGGTATCGATAACGATAACAGAGAAGCAATGTACAATACCATCAAAAATATGACGATGGAAGATTTAAAAGGGTTTTTTAATAATAATATTAAAGGAGAATCTTATAATGTTATGGTTATTGGCAACAAGAAAGATTTAAATGTAAAATCATTGCAAAAATTAGGAAAAATCAAAGAGTTAGAAGTCGATTATTTATTTAATTATGTAGATAAAAAGAAAGTAAAATCATAACTATTGATTCAATGAAATATACGATTCCCTTAATTTTGGTATCGTAATTTCATCACCACAACAATTAAACTCGTAAGGTAAATTTTACTTTACGAGTTTTTTTATTTTAGTATCTTTGAAGCGTTAATTACAATTCAACTATATGAAATTATTAGAAAATAAATCAGCTATAATTACTGGTGCAACTAGAGGAATAGGACGTGGAATAGCCATAGAGTTTGCTAAACAAGGAGCAAATGTGGCTTTCACCTATAGTTCTTCTGTTGATGCTGCAAATGCTTTAGAAGAAGAATTAAAAGCGTTTGGAGTTGCCGCAAAAGGCTACCAATCTAATGCTGCAAATTTTGATGCTGCGCAAGAATTAGCAAAAAATGTATTAGCTGAATTTGGAGCTATAGATATTTTAGTAAACAATGCAGGTATTACAAAAGACAATTTGTTAATGCGTATTTCTGAAGCTGATTTTGATAAAGTTATCGAAGTAAATTTAAAATCTGTTTTTAACTTAACAAAAGCGGTAATAAGACCGATGATGAAACAAAGAGCAGGTTCTATAATAAATATGAGTTCTGTTGTTGGTTTAAAAGGAAATGCAGGGCAAACCAATTATGCAGCATCTAAAGCAGGTATCGTAGGTTTTTCTAAATCTGTTGCCCTAGAGTTAGGGTCAAGAAATGTAAGAAGTAATGTAATTGCTCCTGGTTTTATAGAAACTGAAATGACAGATAAATTAGACGAAAAAGTAGTACAAGGTTGGCGCGATTCTATTCCTTTAAAAAGAGGAGGTAAGCCAGAAGATATTGCAAATGCCTGTGTGTTTTTAGCATCAGATATGAGTGCATACATTACTGGACAAACACTTTCTGTAGATGGAGGAATGTTAACCTAAAAAGATGTAACAAAATAAAACACGATTCAAATTTAATAAAAAAAGGTAGGGAATTTTTATGAGGCTACTGAAAAAGTATAATTATTAAATAAAAGGAGAAGAATT
>TARA_R110002126_G_scaffold180501_2_pt1 | contig 20213 bp, 14 predicted proteins | sample TARA_R110002126 | Tara Oceans TARA_R110002126 (sample SAMEA4397536) | marine metagenome | biome: Polar Biome; feature: [DCM] deep chlorophyll maximum layer (ENVO:01000326); material: water (ENVO:00002006), including particulate matter (ENVO:01000060) such as... | depth 30 m
TCGTGTTTTATTAAACCAATCAACCCATTCAAGGGTCGCCAATTCAACATCATTCACGCCATGCCATTGCTCTTTTAAATACTCAATCACCTCAGACTTATAAAGTCCATTGACCGTTTCAGCCATTGCATTATCGTATGAATCGCCTGTTGTACCGACAGAGGCAATCACGCCAGAGTCCGTCATCTTATCTGTGTAGCGAATGGATAAGTACTGAACCCCGCGATCACTGTGATAAATCACATCTTTAGGGTTGTTCCTGTCTGCTATTGCTTGATTCAATGCCGCTATTACCATATCCGTGTTCATGCGATTAGAGACTTTCCAGTCCACAATAGCGCGGGCAAACACATCGATAATAAAAGCAGTATACACCCAGCCGCTCGTTGTCTTGATATAAGTAAAATCTGCAACCCACAGCTGCTTAGGGCGATAGGCATTAAAGTTAAGATTGACTAAGTCATCAGCCCTTTGCTGGTCATTACGGCTGTTGGTGGTGATCTTACCCTTACCGCGCCAAACCCCTTGCAAACCATACTGCTTCATTAAACGATATAAGATGCAACCCTTAACCCGTCAGCCTTCATCTGCTGCCAGACCTTACAGGCGCCGTAACGCCATTTGCTGACCTGCCAGATGCGTTTGATTTCGCTTATGTAGAAGTCGTCATGCTGACTGCGCAGTGAGCGCTTGTCAGGGCACTCTTCTAAGTCTTTGGTACGGTGATAGGTTAACGGGGCAATCGGTAGTACTCTACAGATTGGCTCGATCCCATATTCTTGCTTGTTAACATCAATAAAGTCGACCATTATTTCGGTGGGCGGTCGAGCTCCGCCTGGGCGAAAAAAGCAGCTGCCTTCCTGATAATTTCATTGGCTTGTCTGAGCTCTCTGCATTCGCGTTCAAGCTCTTTAATGGGCTGCTCTTGATTTTGAGCTTGAATATTGGCAGGAATGGTTTGATCGATGTGCTTTTTATGCCATGATCGCAGGGTTTCAGGCGTACAGCCAATCTTGGGTGCAATGACTTGAATAGCTGACCAGATAGAAGGATAATCGCCTGCTGCTTCTATCAGCATGCGAACAGCGCGTTCTTTAATCTCAGGAATGTAGGTTTGTCTTTTCATTGTCGTACTCTCTCAGAATATTGATTCTCCGACAATCCCAAGGCGGTTCACATGCCACCATCATGCAAATCTGTTTCAATTCTTACAGTACTGTGGGTAAGTTGATCTATCAAACCTAGATTCATTGCATATCCTTATTTTTTATAAAAGCATGACGTTAAATATTCAGAATGGAGCACTTTTACAACAGTGAACCGTCTCTGTCTGCGAGTAATAAAGTATCATACTGGTCTTTCAAAAGTTAATATTTATAGTTTGATGCCAACAGAATTTATTATTGATCGTTTCCTAAATAAATAATTTGAACAAAACCTACTTAACTCCTTTCTCTTTAATAATTTTAACCAGTTGTGTTGCTAAATTTTTTGTATCAACCTTATCGGGTGTGTCTTTGTAGGTTAACGGTGTCAAACCCTGTAAATCACTTGCAAGTTTAGATTCATGACCCCTTGGAAAAGCTATTAATGTACGTTCTCTGCCTAAAGAACCCATAAATAGACCCAATTCGAATATAACATTGTCACGCGGTGCAGCTAACTCTACCTTTCTTGATATAACAACATCATCAGCACTCATAATAGCCAAGCCAAAGTCATGGCTTTTAATGGCTTTCTCTAGAGATTCTAATGTATAAGAACCAGCTTGAAAAGTATCTGGTTGGCTCCAAAGCGTCACATCTATATCTGCATGATCTAAATTAAGCTTTATATCTTCAGCTACAGGTAAGGCTTCAACGGTGCTGACGATAAACAACCGGGGTGTTGGATTGCATGCTTTTATTAAATCGTTTCTCTGCTCGAGCCTATCAGCCAAATCGATTGATATGAATTTGTAAGCTTCTGGGTGAGCTTCTATTAATTCAATAAATGAATCAACATCGACCTTCACAGTGACAGTTTCTTGGGTGGCAATAAGCGTTGCCGACCTCGCTCTTGAAGGATTTATTGCTGCCATTTCACCAATACTGATACCCGGTCCCCGAGAATATAATTCTGACCCATTAATAATCATGTTGGCTTCACCTGCAATTATGAAGTAAACATCTTGGTCATGCTCTCCTTGGGTGATAATACTATCACCAGCATCAAAACCTACAATCTCACCTTTTTGTGCAAGAGCAGCTGCAAATTCCTTATTTCCGTTAACTAGCTTTTGCTTTAATAGCTCGTTTACGACAGATTGTTCTTTACCTTTAAATTTTGATAAAAGTGACATAATAGTTCCCTATGTATTATTATTTATGTTATTTAATTTACAGTCATTCATGGTCATACAGCATTTCTCACCCTCGAAGTACTCCCAAAATTTATTGTCTTCCAAAACCCTCCTTTTTTCATTAAAAGGTATTTGGTATAACGTCTTTGAACACTCATTTTTACAACCACCAATCGTTTTATGCTTATGCTTTGCACTACCGTCTGTGGTACAAATGCATGCAGCTCGCTTGTTGAGTATCTTATTACCAATACCCGTAGCGACCAGTTCCGAATCATAATATAGATGGTAATGTGGTTGATTCGGATAGCATTTAGCAGGACTGACCTCTCTAAGCTCAATCTTCTTAAAGTCGATGTTGACGTTATTGCCTCTTAGCTTACGCAACGCATTCTCAACAAACTGTTGATAGTATGCTGCATTTCCATGGCTCCACTCTTTAACCTGCTTTGGCCATTTTCTATGCTTATTTACATACTCTTGAGCTCTTAAATAGTCCTTAATATAAGAGACCCAATCATGTATTGGCAGACCCTCTATTTCAAACCCCAAGCAAAAGTCACCACCCATGTTTATATGTCTGTTAGGACAGAAATTTGGCAAACAACCGCCGCTCTCTTTAATCAACAATCCAGAATCAGATTGAGTGGCTGTTAGCTCAAAAGCCTTTCTTTTACCGCTAGTCATCGGTACATTCAATACAAAACACAGAGTGGATGCATTGTCTTTTTTGGAGGCTATACCAGCAGCATTAAGATACTGCTCAAGCTCATTTAAACTGGGCATGAGGCTTAAACGCAGGTCGTGATGGTGTAAACTCTTCATCCGATGGAGCCGGTACAGAAGAAGAGATATCGTCGTACATTGCCCCTTCGTTTTTAGCGGTATCTTCTTCTATCGCTTCATTATCAACCTCTTCAATACGCTCAAAGGTTATGTCTGTAGCTGATCTATCAGAAAATAAATCTTCATATTTAGAACCTTCTAATACTTCAAACGCTGTTTCACCGATGCGCGTCTCTGTTTCGTGTTCGCACTGCATTTGTTCTTTTTCGGAGGCTATCGTAGATGTCCCTAATGAAAAACGCGTACTATTATCCAAACCCTCTTGGCCCACTCTAAGATTAGACACATCACCCAGCTCATAACCAATCGCCAAACCCAAATCGTCGGTTTGAATACCAAATCTATCGTTAAGCTTTTCTAGTGATAGGTTAAAGCTGCTTCTAATACCGCCTGACGCCTCAGTGCCAACTTCCACTGTCTTTAGTCTGTCTGTCTGTTTATTACTACCTTCGCAGATAATGGCATGCATGCAGTCGCCAATAAAACGAACCCGCTTACCTTTAAAATCAGTATTGATGCAATCATCCATCTCTGATCTGATTACGTGCAAACAGCGGACAATGTTCTTTTTACCTTGCTCTGAACCCATATTGACGTTTACATAGTTTGTAAATCCATCAATATCGGCATACAAAGAAACCAACTCCTGTCTTTTAGCCGTCTTATAGTAGTACTTATTAAAGTCAAAATCCTCTAAAGGTGATGCTGCCCGCGAGAACTGAAAATCTTTTAATAGTTTAGGCTCAGGCGCGTTCTCGTTAACACTCTCAAGGGACAAACCATTCGGTAGCGTTGTGCGCTCAACTGATAATTTGATCTCATCAGAAGTCAACGCTGATGTCTTTGTTTTGTCAGCAGCCACTTTGGACAGTTCAAGAACATCCCTTGCATTAGCAGTGAGGTAAATCCCTTTTTTGTCACCTGCAGCATGCTTTGCAGCATGATTGGCGGGGTTACCTAAAAACAAAGGCTCTTTATTCTTGGCTCGGCCATTATTAACAGCTAAAGCGATACCAGAATCGATACCCACTCTGATCGTCGCTGCATCGATGTAATTGTCGTTACTATCTTGTTTCTGCTGAGCGACGGCATCAATAATCAAATCACTAAGGGCAACGGCTATATCTAAGCGCTCTTTCTCATTATCATAAGGCTTTGTGACGACTGCATGTAAGCGCTGATTATGGAAGTCTACAAATAAAGACTCGGACTCATCCAATATGTATCTGATGGTTCTAAAATGTGAATCGAAGAATCTAATAGCCCTTTTATGTGAAGTTTCATTCTCATCACCATCTTTGACCAATAGATCTTCAAGATTTAAAATATCAACATAGATATGAACAGCATCCATTTCATAGGCTTTGTTGACAGGTATCTTATCCAAATCCATCTTACGAGTATAATTTGCTATTTCAACATCTTTTACTGAGTCACATAGCTTATCTATATGACTTTCCGCTCTATCTACATCCCAAATGTAATGCATTTTATATCCTTATTTTAAATGATTAGTTTTGATATATATGGTTGCTAATAAACAAATTTTCAATATTAAGAGAAGATACTTTTCACTTGAGCTTAAGATATAATTTATCGTATTTGATAGTCTACTTTCATAAAAATATATGTCTGTTAATAACGTAAAGCGTAACCATGTATTCAGATATCACTTACCTTCAGTAGAGTTCTTCTCACTATTAATATCTATAATCATATCAGTATTGCCGTATTATTAGGAGATTCAGACATCAGTTTGCATTGATCACCAAACAGTACACGACAATTATTGTCGCATCGCTCTCTAGGCTATTATTAAAATCATTAAAAAAGCCAAATACATTTAGTATTTGGCCTTGATAGTTTTAGCTGCAATCGACTAAATGATAACTCACGGGCTTTCTCTAATAGTGAAAATTTCTATGTTGAAAGACAAATTGGTGAGGATGAAAGCATTTTTGCTAGTAAAGTGGCAGAAAGATTGGATGAAGGCTATATGACTTATCTCAGACACAAGCGCATGGAGGATTAGAAATCATACCCACCTGCATGAAAAAACTGTTAGCGAGTGATAAGTATTATACTGAGGCTTTAGTAAAAGAAGAGATGTTGATTAATTATCTCCTAGTGCTATCTTAGTATAGTGAGCGTGTAGCAAAGCTTTTACTTCTCTGCTAGTTGCAATCTTACCTTCCTCAAAGTCTTTAAAAATATGCTGAGTATCTGGATTGATAGGAATGTTATCTACTGCGAAACTGGCCAAAGTGGATGCAGTTATACGGCGTCGCTTTTCTATCTCTTTTTGACTTACTAGAATAGGACTGTAAATACCCCATTCTTAACACAACATCATCGTAGAATAATTAAGCCACCTGTCTGTACTCGGCAGGTGTCATATCATTAAGTGAATCATGGGGTCTTTCGGTGTTATAAACCTTGATCCAGTCTTCAGTCAGCATATTGACCTCGTTTAAATTGTTAAAAAGATAACAGTCTAAAACCTCATTGCGGTAACTGCGATTAAATCGTTCAATATAAGCATTCTGATAAGGACAGCCAGGCTCGATATAATCAATATAGATGCCATGAGCTGATGCCCAGTCAGTGAATGTGCTAGATGTAAACTCACTGCCGTTATCTACCCTTATTTGCTTAGGATAACCATGCCACTCGGCTAACTGGTCGAGGTAGCGAATCACTCGGAGTGATGGAATGCTGGTACCAATATCAATGCCTAATACTTCACGGTTGTAATCATCAATCACATTAAAGGTTCGAAAGCGAATATTGTTGTGCAGCTTATCGCTCATAAAGTCCATAGACCAAGTATGACCTAATGCGTTTGGCACACTTAACGGCTGGGGGTTACGTGTTGGTAGCCGTCTTTTAGACTTACGGCGTAGGTTTAAGTTTAACGCGGTATAAACACGGTGTACTCGCTTATGATTCCAAGAATATCCAAGCTTACGTATGCGTTTAAAGCACTTAGGGAAACTCCAACGATTGTGCTTGTCAGTAAGCTTGTTTAAGACATCAATAATCTCACTATCATCAGATAGCTTAGGCTTATAGTAGTAAGCGGTTCGACTCATGCAGACAACCTGACAGCTCAATGCAATACTAACACCATACTGCGCCTGTAATTCTTGCGCCCAGACTTTGCGCTCGGGTACAGGCGCTATAGCTTTTTTATGATATCTTCTTGCATTTGCGCTTTAAGGCTTAAATCAGCATACATCTGTTTAAGCCTACGGTTTTCTTCTTCAAGCTCTTTTAGTCGCTTGACATCAGAGGCTTCCATACCGCCGTATTTAGACTTCCATTTGTAAAATGTCGAGCTAGCAATTCCGTATTTACGACACAGCTCTTTAGCAGGTATCCCAGCTTCTGCTTCTTTTAATATGGATACTATTTGCGTCTCAGTCATTCGTTTGCTCATATTAAAACTCCTTATGTGTATTTTATAAGAAATTCTACGTTTGAGCTGTGTTAGTTTAGGGGATAGTTACACTTTAAGACACGATAAACGGTAGCCACCCCAACACCAACCGCATTAGCGATTTCCTCTTTTGTCATATTATTTTGACTGGCCAATTCTTTAATACGATTGTGTTTTTCGGTATTGGCTTTCTTACCAGTGGGCTTATAGCCACTGTTGGCTAACCCTTGTTTAATGCGCTCTCTACGCTTATCGTTATCAAGCTTTGCCATGGTCGCCAATAAATCGATCAGCATATCGTTAATCACTCTTAGGATCTCACCTGTCATACCCTCGTTAACTGTATGCGTGGTTGGTAGATCAGCCACCACCAATCGTAAGCCCTTATCTTTGATACGTTGCTTTAGAATCGCAAAATCATCTTGAGATAGTCTACTTAATCTATCCACGCTTTCAACTAGTAGTATATCGTCTTGCTCAGCGTCGTCTAGCAGCTTAGCTAATGCTGGTCTATCGAGCTTAGTACCACTGAAGTGCTCAATGTAATCAATGTAGTTATCATCATAGCTTCTACTGAAAGTAATCAAATCAGCCAATGCTCTGGTAGCATCTTGATCCTTAGTACTGGCTCTCACATAAATACGAACGGTCATAGCGTCACCTCTACTGTTTAGACTTAACAATCAATGTTCATTGATAAAAGCAAGATATTACTATCGTTTAATAATAGAAACAAGTCTAATGATAGATAGATTATCGTTTAGAGGTTTTATATTTTGGGTATAGACTAATGATAAGGGGTTGAAATGGTTCCATTACATCAGTCTATTTTAAGTAGTTTATTGACGAGTTTAAGAGACAAAATAACCGGTCCCGTTGAGGTATAGCTTAGCCTGAAATATCTGTGCTAATTGGTGTTACGCCCTAAATCTAATTTCATAATCTCATCAAAGAGAAAGAGCATCCCCAATAAAAGCTGATCGAACTCAGAAGAGTAATCCCCATCATTAATTTTCAGCTTGGAAATGGTCTTTTCGTATTCAGTGCCTTTTCTATGTGCAACACCAGTTGATCTAACCGATTGAACTCCTCTCAGCAGACTGGATAGAGCGGATAAATTTTGAGATTCTAACCTTTCAAGAAGAATTTCCATTAATGATATAGATTTGATCGACTTATCTATTACTTCGAGGTGATCTCTAAGTGATTTAACATTTATTGAGTCTATAGTTGCTTTTGTAAGAGCAAGTACTTGCGCATCAAATTCTGATTGCTCGTTAGTTAGCATTGATCGTATAGACTCATAAAAATGCTCATCTTTAATTGAAAGCGGTAAGAAAAGATACCACCCATATTTTTTATTCCAATATTCTTGAATATCTCTAAACTTTTGCTTGAATCTGTGCTCTGGGTTTTCTGCATCGTAGAAATTACCTAGGAAGCTCCGCTCAAAATTTGTTCTACTTATTTTTCTTTCATCGGGTATCAAATTAAAGCTTTTCCAATAAACCTGCTCCTTGCTAGGTAAATCCTGACCTAGATCACCCAAAAATACTGATACATGATTTGGTGAGTTATTGTCAAATCTCAATCTCCACACGCCTGTTCTATCTAGATACCCATCTGTAATTTTATAGTCAGAAGAACTATAGTATTTCTGCATAACTTCCTTTCGAAAAAATACAGGCGTTAAGTAATGTGGAGAATCTGGATTGGCACCGAAATAATTAGCTAATTCATCAGGGTTACAAGAAAATATTTCAGGTTCATCAGTATCCCCACCAATAATGAAACTCTGATATTCTTTCTCTTGCTCAAATGGCCATACGCCACACTTTTCCACTGTTTCACATCTAATTAGTTTTTTTCCTAATATCCTAGAAAAAGATGTGTATCCATCCGAATAAGAGTCACCCGAATAGATTGTATATGTAAGTGCCGCATCTTTTATGTCATTAGAAAAGCCCACGCTTTCATGGTAGTGCCGAGTAAGCTCAAAGTATAAGAGTAAGTTCATTTGACGGGCCGCCATAAAAGAACGCAAGTATCGCCTTCGAATTTTTACTTCATTATGTTCGATCTTTATCACTTCAACTTCGTCACCCACTTCGTCAAAACTAATAAATGAACCACTTTCATTGTCATGGTATAAATTATGAAACAAGCGGAACTCTTCAAGTATTTCAATGTAATCTTCTTTCCTACCGTGAAAGTCACGAACCAGAACTGGCCTCAAAAAGTCATCGTCTGGATTAGTGTAGTAAGTAGTAATTTCTTCACCATCCTCGTATGACATACTAAAACCTGGCCCTCCACTACCTACCATCAAATCCCAGCTAGGCCTTTCCATTGTACGTTCTGATTTTTCTTTCTTAACAAGTGCACAATACATTGTGCCATCATGGGCTGTATTGTTGATCGGATCGCGCTTATAAACGGTGACCCAGAGTTCTTCGCCGTGCTTATTAGATAAAAAATCGATAAAGTCTTCAAAAAGGTTTTGTGACATATTTAAAAATCCTTCCTTGTTCTAAAGTAGCGTCTTATTAAGCATTTTATGGCCTCTTAGCCCAAGATGCATTTTCAAAATAGCCTAGCTCTTTTTGTATTTTATTTACTTGTTCTTCGAAATCATCATCCCATTCTGGAATGTTCACATAAACAATATCATGAGAATAACCAACTACTGACGGGCCTAGATTATCTCTGGAAATACCAACTACAATTTTGATATCGGGAAGTCGACCTCTAACAACTAAGCACCTTAACCCTAGCTCTTGAACCCGAGCTTCTCGATCACTACTTGGCCCTAAATGGAATACAAATGCTGTGTTTTGGTGTGCCAGTACTACTCTGGCAGCAATTTTTAACTCGGGTTTTTGCAAAAATTCAGAAAATGCATCGACTAGATTTGCTCGATGACCACGGGGCTGGAGAGCCATTTGGATAAGAGCATATTGGTTATCAGTTGCCTGATTTGCGCCGTATTCAAACATACCGTCTGTAAGAAGATCACCAATAAAGTGCTCTATTAGCTTATCCCAAAAATACGAATCCTTATATGACTCCTGCATGGATTTATAGTCATCAGAGTCTATGAATCCTTTAAAAACTGTATCATCAATTATTAGTAAATCAGCCTCTTCATAAGGGAATGAATGGTTATTTAATAAATAAATCGCCAGTAAGTCTTCTATTCCTCCACCATTGAAAACTATATTAGCTCTATTTATTAGAGCCTCAACTTCGGTTAAAAAACTAACAAAATCTGTAATCGTATCTAGTAGACCAAAAATTGCTCCAAGACTGAACTCATCGCAGACATGCACGATATCATTTCCTAAATCACCTGACTGTGTTGGTATTTTACGCTGTGAGCCAAGTGATACTGATACTCGATGTACGATTCGATTTTCTTTTGGAGGCAATTCGACTTGTCGGCCATCGTGCCTAGTGAATTCAACTGAAGAATTCAACCATCTTTCAGCGCCCCATATTTGAGAAGCCGATTTATCTATTGCAGCCTTAGTCCACCTTTTCCAACCTGCTTCATCCCCTGTATCTTTGTACTTAATATCTTTTACAGAAATGATGACGATGTGTTTACCACAGACAATTAAGCAATCGCAAAGCTCTTTTCCTTTTTTTCCAATCGGATTTGGATGAGTCCAAAGATTGAGAAAAGCTCTCTCACATATAGAGTTCACAAATTTTTCTGATTCAGTCAATCCTTCGGACATAACATTCTCTCTGCTTGGTAACTAACGTTCATGTTTTCAGCTGTTTCGGAGCGAGTGGAACTAGTCCAACAATGATTAGATTAAGTCTTCACCTAGCCAACTATCCGTAATAATAACTGCTGCTAATTTTCCCTTAAAAACGGTATCTTTGAAAGCGTCAATGACGTTGATTTCGAGTCCTCACTAGGGAATTGAACCAGAGCAAACACCTGACTGGTTAGCTACGTTCAAACTTATGATGTTTTAATAACTCAAACCCAGATGGACACTCATTCATTTTATAAAGTAAATAAGAATCTATTATTCTTGAATAGTGTATTTCCAAGAATTGAAATACATCATCTGCCTCTAGCTTTTCTCCGCTGAAATTTATTCCATTAAAATGAAAATCCCATTCATGTAGTATCACCCCAGAGTCATAAAGAAAGGCTGTTTTATCTACATTATTAACAGCATATACTAAAATATACGCAACGTTATCGGTGTAAACAACATCGTTGAACCTGTTAATTTTTTTCGAAATTTTCATATAGTCAAAAGCTAATGTCTTATGTGGCTTTGCCCTACACTTTATTATCTTATCATCTGATTCAATATGAATTTCTGCATCCCAAAATTCAGGGGAATATCTATCTTCACCAACACTAAGGTAACTGTACTCTTCTGTCTCTACGCTGATAGATTCGTAAGGCTTTAGAATCAGTGGAGGAGAGCACTTATATATTTCTAAACAATAGTTCTTATCAAGAATAGCAAATATCTTATAAATACTTAGAGGTTTATCTTTCTTATTTTGAAAGACCATATTATTTATTCTTGCTTCAGATGTACCAGCAAGTGTAATGTCATAAGTGACATTTACTTTATATCCTATTTTTCTCCAAGCGAAGAAAATAGCAAAAAAAGAAGCGGATATGGCTGCAACTGGCCTAAAATGTTGATCAATCAATTCCCAAATTATTGATAAATATTCCAATGATGTCTACTCTTTTAAAAAGAATCTATTATAAATATTAATACTGCTATAAACCATCTCAGTATATCTGAGTCAAATTTATTCAGGGTAACGACCAAGCCCGTTTACTAAATCGGTAATCCTTCATCAAATTCTTATCTCCCTGTCTGCTTAAAAAATCCAATAGATTATTAGCTGTATACTCCTTTAAACCATCTATACATCCTCCTCTAAAGCATCTACAAGAAAATCACCCAGTAGTATTTCTTTAAATGTATACGTGTTCTAAGCCTTTAGTAAAAATCATACTATGAAAGACGCAGTATTTAGTTAGAGTATGGACTAGTCTGCAATTCGCAAGTATCTCCAAAAACTAAATATTGTTCTCATAAGAAATGTTATGGTAAATATTTTCAGAGAGGAAAAGGGAATTTCCTAAAGCTGTGTAACTGCTTATAATCCATTAATAGGAAAATAAGCAATGACTAACCAAACTGACCTTAAAAAACTGGCTAGCAGCATGAACAGCTTCGATGATATCAAAGACTTTCAGAAGCAACTCATGCAATCCTTATAGGTCAAATTACAAATTATATAAAATTTCTTGAACCAACATCCATTTTATATAGTATATATTATATATATAAAAGTTTATTTCCCTCCTAAGCCTTAATTTATATATCTTACATATTATTTATATAATTACTACTAGATATAACGCATAGGTGACTTAGAAACCGACAACCAGCGTTTTTTGAAAGATTGTGAACTTCCTCACCGCATAGGTGACTTAGAAAGCTATGGGCATGTATATAGGCACTGGCAGAAACTTCCTCACCGCATAGGTGACTTAGAAAGCTCCACCAAACCAACAACCTCATCAGTTGCGCTTCCTCACCGCATAGGTGACTTAGAAATGATAGAAAATCTATGAACTTATCTAACTTACCTTCCTCACCGCATAGGTGACTTAGAAATGTTAATGCTGGAGCTTCACAAAGTATAGAATCTTCCTCACCGCATAGGTGACTTAGAAAGATAAGAAGCTACGTCTGTACAGGCATGATGGTTTCCTCACCGCATAGGTGACTTAGAAAAACGAAGCAGCACGACAGCGCAAACGCGACATCTTCCTCACCGCATAGGTGACTTAGAAAATTAACCATGCCGCTTTACGTCCTGATGCTCGCTTCCTCACCGCATAGGTGACTTAGAAAACTTAGAGCGACGCAACCAACGAGCATCTGACCTTCCTCACCGCATAGGTGACTTAGAAAAATAGCTGAATGTCGATTTACTCTTTTAATAGCTTCCTCCACACCTGAGTTTAGCGGTCGAAGAGCTGCGATAGAATGTTATTACCAAGCTGCATGATTAGAGCTCCCTAGATTTAATGATATGAATTTATCGGCAGGGGTCATTTTTAATAAGGCACAATATACTACAATTTATTGATTCATAAAGGTGGGAGTTTCCTAAATATCATATGTAAATGAAGCGTTAATACTATTGTAGTGACAGTGTTAAAACTAAAACTTTGTTTTGCAATTTGATGTACCTTTAACTATGATTACTTTCTTACGGAAAGCTAACGATAGGTAACAATATGAAAATAAATAAATTGTATGCCAGTATCTTATTGACAAGCGCCTTAATGCTGACAGGGTGCGGCGGCAATGATGATGATGGTGAATATGTAGTAGGTAGCGGTGATAGTACTGGCCCTATCATCGACAATAAGCTGAGCTACACAGCATTTGACCCGTTCAGTGATGTAATTGACGGAGAATATAAGACAGGATGGGGAAAGCTTGCCTATCGATTCGATAGCAATAATTTTTTGCAGACAATTTCTACTATCGTAGGAAGCTCACCTACTGCTTATCAAGTTAGTAGAGGTGATGAGGAAGATAATTTAGACTACTATGTTGGCAATAAAGTATTTGTAAAAGTAAGTGATGAGTTTGACAGTCGATTCTATAAGCTCAAATTTACTGATAGTGATAGCTTTGAGTTAAAAATTCAGACCGATAACGCAGCCATTGAAAGCATTTACGATATCGAAACTTTAGATCTTAGCGGCATTAAGAAGTTAGCTCGTAATGCTGATACGGGGATTAATACTGTCTTAGACTATGACTACTTCCCAGATAATATCGCCTTTCCTACTGGCTCTCAATGCTATATTTTTCAGGAGACACCATCTCAGTCCTATTATTCTTTTTACGAGCTAGCTTCTAGAAACGACATCACTATCAGTGAATGGATCGCTGACCAAAAACAATACAACGTGGTCAAAAACCTCGTTGAAGAAAAAGTTGGTCGCAATAACGAACTCTCAGCTGCTAGATATACTTCTGAAGATGGCGATATTGTAGCTGCTGTTGAGTACAATGGTTTAGTCTATGACTCTTACTACTATCAAAAAGGTGTTACAGAAGATACTGATACGGACTTTACGGTCGATGTGGTCAATTGTGATCAGTACAATACTGTTGCCGCTGATTTCATAGAAACACAAATTAAAGCCAATTATTAGAAATAGTTGTGTACTAAGAAGTAGCTGTAATTTTGAGAGCTTTTATAAATCAGAAATCATGATCTTGCCTCATAGAAATGAAATAAAAATAGCGCCTGCAATGGGCGCTATTTTTATGAGTCTAGTAAGGGCTCATCAATCACATTTATAAATATTCACAGTTAGACATCAGGATCACTACCGCTTCATTGATTACTTTTCTTTTTATGCTCTATAAACATATATCACCATAAGGGCTCAACGATTAGTCCTGTATATAGTTTTAAGCAGATAACGACCACACTATTCTGATAGCGTACCCACCATAACCTCATCCAAAAACACCTGGCAATCTAAATTCACATCATTTTCAAAAACTGATTATCCAAATCCAAGATTAAAGTTAAATGTATAGCAAACCTCAATAAGGGCGAATACTCGTAATTGGAGACTTCAATGTTACTATTTTTCTTTGAATTCTTTTTGCTGTTCGGGTTATGTATACCTAGACTAATAATATTATCTGGTTTATACGTTTCGAATTTTAAGTCAGGATAGCCTGATAGCTCTTTTTTAAATAGTGACATTATCTCTTCATTACCCCTTACAAGCCAATACTTGTCTTCTATAAGTTCAGCCCCAAGCTTTATAAAATCTACTGCTGCATTCATATCTTTTATAGAGAAGTTGATACTAGGACGCGAAGTGCTCATTTTAGAAGCCGCAACCATAATAAACTGATTCCATTGTTCATTTTTTTGGTCTCTAACTGTAGTAGCGTTCGTAAAAAACTGACTTAAGATCTTCTGCTCACGACCACTCTTCAGTAATGATGGGGTTAACTTAATAGTATCTGTTTCAGCGAAAAACCGCTTTTGGCCTCTTGTAGATAGAATGCCATGAATTCGCATAGCGTTATCAAAATACTGCTGTGCATGTAACCTATTAATATCGTATTTTGCAGCTACGTTATCAACATTTTTATCCTCTACCACATCCTCTAAAAATCCAATAACCCTTCGTAGACCATACCGCTGTAATAGCATTATTCTACTATCATCTTGTGCATTCGCTACTACTGCATTATTACAGTTTTCTTGAATAGCAAACTGTTTTGGACTTCTATAATCTTTATTCAATACTTGTCGATACAATAGTTTTTGTATCTTTTGCAGATCTATGTTATTGGTATCACCTTTATATCCATTCTCTTTTAATTGCTTTTTATCTATACCAGTAATATTTTTAAATGTGCTATAAGGCAATCGAATACTCGCTTGACTAAGACTATAAGACGCCATTAGCCATGCGGTATGATTGTAATATTCGAAACCTCTATCAGGTGATAAGTGTCCAAAAAGATGAGCGCAGCTATACCACAAATCTGAGCCACAAGTATTTTCACCCAGTAATCCTTTTTTAATACGTTCAATATCCTCTTCATTGTAGTCAGTCATACTCATGACTAAGTCAGGATGACCTTGCATTACTAATGCTAGATTAGTCATCGCTGTATGCCTAAATCCATGAAACGTCATACCTATATGATCAGATCCTCCTATATCTTTATGCAATAGCTTGAGCAGCTTGATTGGAACATGATCAGCAAGAGGTATATGTGAGGATGACAGTGTAAAAATAAAACGCTGATCATTCTTCGTCCTGTTAATAGAAATAAACTTAATAAACAAAGCCAATTCAGATGGCTTTAACAGTGCAAATAGCGGTACCTCTCTGATGCTTTTGTCTGTTTTTATTGAACGATAATGATTTGGACGTATCATAACTGACGGTTTGTCACGCTGCATTCCCTCGATATCGGCATATTTAAGACCTAAGATCTCTTTTTTACGCATGCCAGTACGATACGCGATAGTGAATAAAATAGTGAGCATATCGGCTTCAACAATATCAATACCAATACGTATCTGTTCTATAAGTGCTGAAAATAGTTGTGGAGAAAACCATTCAGAGCGAATTTTACGCTGCGATGACGTAAGAGATACTTTAACCTTTGGGAATCCATATTCTACTTCAGCAAACTTATGTATTGCTTGTAGACGTTTTGCCGGGTAACTTAAATCTTTGACAGCCATATCATCAAGTATTTCATCATATAGCTCTTCAAAGTATTCAGTTGTCCAACTCTCAAGCGGTTGGTCTTTGGTAAACGTTAGCCATTCATAACCTATAGCGGTTATATATTTGCTGATAGACTCATTATTAATTCCCTTTTTTTCTACAAGAGATAATACCCAACGTATTAATATTTTATAGCTCAAACCTGAAGAATCATGTGATATTTTTAATAGTTCATCGATTATGTTGCTTTGAGACTTGGACTTATTCTGATGCTCATACTTTTTATGTAGTATATTTTTAAGCTCTTTAATAAGATCAAGCTCATCATCTGCCTGACGGCGAGAGGGTTTTTTCTCACATTCGCCATTGGAAGCAATGATTTCAAGATCCAGAAACTCTTTGTTCTCATATACTTTTTGAATAGGCTGGTACTTCTGATGAAGTAATCGTTCAAAAGATTTTTTCGTGAGTCCAACGGTATCCTGCTTGCCTTTCATAACGGTTACCGATGCCTGATCTACATTCACATTAGGTAGCATCTCCCAAATATAGCTACTATTAGAGAGCATGAATGCCAACGTTGGTGTTTTAATACTCTGCTTAACTAGGAGTGGAGTTAAAGTGGTTTTTAATATATTTTCAATGCTCGTTTCAATCAGCGTTTCGTGTATCAGCTCATCAAACACTGATATCATCCTAGCTTTACTATGACAGTCATTTAACCGTATCAACCAACACCGTGTGACAGGGTCTAAAACAATCTGCTGATTGCAATACAAGTCATCAGTAATATATTCGTTGCCATATTTTCTGTTCTTATAGTGTCCATGACTAATAATATTGAAGTTTATAAAAGGCTGGCGTTTTGTCGGTTCTCTAATAGTATTTATGTAGCTTACAAGAGTCTTTTTATCATTGATTCCTCCATATATCATTGCTGAAAATATTAGCCACCCTATAATCTGGGTTTCCGTATAACAATCCGTATCTAACCAATAGCGATCAACAATTGTCAAAATACTACTCACTTTCTTACCATTTTTAATCCAGTCAGAATCAACACTTAAAGTATTGACCTTAGCTTTAACTGCTTTTGGAGGCATTGGGTATGCAGTCATTTGGGTCTGAAAATTGTTATTTTGGTAAGCGATAAATTCATTCAGCAGTGTATAGGCCTGTGTTAAAGGATATCCTTGATAGCAGTAGGTAGGGATACTCGACGTCATCTGACTATAAAACACTTCCAGGTCTGTATTAGTTATTCGCTGGCCTTTAGTTATTGGACACATTTTGGCCTTATCGAACAAAGTATCCCAATTTTCTTGAAACATTAGTAGAAGGCTACGTTTATTTAACTCTAGAGGTGTTAGCCGACTCTCTGAATCAATTAATTGATAGCCTGTAGATAATTTGATGAAAAATTTATCAGTAATTCGTCCGTTTGGATTTATCCAAACGCTAGGTTCTGTGGTTTGAATATCAGACATGTTAATCAGCTCTCAGTTGTTTTAAGCGCTCTTCTACGATAGAGGCTAATGATTTTATGCCAATAGTTTGTGCAATAATTTCAAGAGTAGGACCTACTTTATGGATCTGCTGCTTAGAGATTGAAGAATACTTGTTCAACGCCTCTTGATCACGCTTTTCGTGGCCAATAATTGCATTGATCAGCGGTATTGGGGTGCTAAGTCTCTCTAGCTGAGTACGCACAAAATGCCGAACCCAATAGGGATCAATATCTAGCTCATGAGGCGTCGCTTTAATAATATCTCCACGTTTAATGGGATTTAACTGGTGCATAGACTCTAAAAGATTAATAACTGTTGATTCAATATTATCATCTAGCGTCTCAGTGATAAGATTAGATAACTCTCTATTTTCAATAAAGGTCATCCTGAATGTTCGTAAGAAAATTTTGTAGTCTATTATTAGTTGTTTGGCACTTGCACATAGAGGTATTAATCGATCTGTCTTACTACTACGATTAGGCTTATCATCTACGATCAACCAGCCCATTTCTTCATCTATTTGATTGACTGAACCTGGAATGCCGTTGTTAGCTCGAATACCTGTCGACAAACAAATGGCATACCATGTATAGATACTATATCGATTAAACAGCTCAAATGCTGTTTCACTGTTAGAAACCCATAACGTTAAATCTAAGACTAGGTTTTTGACATGTTCAATATTTAGCACCTGCATGCTACCTGTAGAGAAATGTGGTACTGGCTTATCAAAGTAGCCAAGATTGTAAGTTGACCCTGCACTTAATGAGTTCAAACAATCTTTATAAACAGAAACGATGTCATCGTTTGAATGGCTACTGTAATAAATTGCAGGTGCGATAGAGGCAGGTGTACGGCAAATTAAATCTGCATAATGCTCATTACCCGATGGTGTGAATCGTCGGATATACATATGTAATATTTTTGATATGCGAGTATCAGTAAGATAAACAATCTCCAGCTGACTTTTCATGGCTTTAATAAACTCTTTTACCTTCTCCATCGTTAGCTCTGATGCACTAACCTCTGCTAACTTGCAGGTCAAACCTATAGGTAGTGGTAGATAAATGAGATCTGACTTATTTTCAAAACAAGAAGTCTTAAGCTCTGCCCTATCACTTACGCCTAACCTATGCATAATAAATATCTGCTCGTTATCGTACTCAAGCAACGTACTTTTGCTAAAAAAATCAGGAATCAATAATGTTTTGATAGGTAAACCAGTGATCAGAGAAAAAAGCAGGAGAGCTGCTACCGGTTGTTCGCTGTAGGTTACTAAATGATTAAACACTGCCTGACAGCTCATTTTTGAAAGATAGCGAACATTAGTAGCAAGCTCAAAATCATGCGCTGCCATGTAGGTTTGCTGTACCGATTCATCATAGTTATGAAGTGGTGCGATACGTTTAGAGAGATCAGGCTGTGAATAGCTGAAAAAATAATCTGAATTATAAGCATCTACCAACTCTTCAACAGAAACACTTTCCTCAGAAAGAGATGGTTTTTCACAAAAAGGTATTAATTCTATTGGATTATTATCAATAGGATCAGACACGTTGTTAGTATGGAAAAACCCATAAAAATGAGGCTGCGCGTTAACGGGTATAGGTTCAGCTTTAAGATTTTGCCAAGGCTTGTCTTTTATTTTGTCAGGTTTATCTGACTTAGAGTTGCTATTATCACTCGTCCCTGCTTGCTCTTTGTCTTTTTTTTGCTCTTTGTCTTTTTTACTACTTCGTTTATGTTTTCTTTCAGGATAGTAGGCCCATTCTATTATTTGATGGATTTGCTCTATCTGACGCGCACGTTTCTTATAGTTGTTAGTATCGTTTTGTTCCCACCGTGCATTCGCTAGTACTTCAGCACGCTCATTAAGGTCATCTATTAAAGCTTGTAAATATTGCGAGTCAAACTCTAGCCTTGAGAGTGGTAATATAGTTTGAAAAAATTCATGACTCCAAAACCACTGATAGTCTGCAGTTTGTGTATATCCATATATTTTAAATTTCTTTAATATGCTCTTGGCTTGTACTGGGTTTAGATGAATGTGTGATAACACACTAAGATAAATGGCGAACCCTAACCACTCTCTAATCAGCGCATAGTTAGTGTTATAGTCAGTTAAATCTTCAAAATTGTGTTTAATAAGGGCCAATAACCAGTGAACATCTGCTCTCTTATGATTTCTTCTGGGTCTATCATAATTTGGAAGAGTAGAAACTAAAGCGTTGAAGTCTAAGCACTGATGAGTGTTCGAATGGTAATGATAAAAGATAGATTTAATCAGCTTGGGCTCATCTATGTTGTGGTACGAAATACCATGCGGTAGCAACTGCTGTATTGCAAAATCGATTTCAACTTCATTCATCGTACGACTCCTCTAAAGGAGTTTTTTTGCGCGAATTGTAGTAACTAGCTTCTGAGAGTCCAATTAAGTTGACAAATACCTTTGTCGTTAATTTCACACTGTTAAATAACCTCATACAATCATCCTCAGACAGCTGCCTCTTTAATTGCTGATAACAGTTAACTAAATTTAATACACCTCTATACCTGATAATAAAAAATATTATCTCATTAAGAGCGTAATACTTAATTTGAGAGTCAGTTAATTTTTTGCTGAGGCTAAAATTTAATTCGGATTCATAGATACTGATATCTTGTATATCGGTAGTGAGACAATAATTCAGAATAAAAAAATTGTCGTAGAATAAATATCCTCTACTACCTTGCTTTTCCACTTGAAACACTTGCGAACACTGAATTCGAGTCCAAAATTCAATA
>TARA_R110002126_G_scaffold291415_1_pt1 | contig 20148 bp, 11 predicted proteins | sample TARA_R110002126 | Tara Oceans TARA_R110002126 (sample SAMEA4397536) | marine metagenome | biome: Polar Biome; feature: [DCM] deep chlorophyll maximum layer (ENVO:01000326); material: water (ENVO:00002006), including particulate matter (ENVO:01000060) such as... | depth 30 m
TTTCATAATACAAAAATAAACAATATATTTATTAGACTAAAGCCAATTTTTTTAATACAAAAAAAAACGAGCTACTTTTAAGGTAGCTCGTTTCGTATATCTATAATTCAAAAATTAAAATCCTTCTCCAGGATCAGCTGGTACAGAAGCAGCTTGTGCTTTTTGTGGATTTAAAATCATATATGTACCTAATGCAGTTAATGCTGCATATTTACCGTAATTCCCTATTTTTTTTATAGCATCTTTACGTGTAATGTCTTGGTTGTGATCTTGAGTATTGTTATTATTTTTCATAATGTATTAAAATTTAAAAGTATCGCAATTATTCTAAAATTATTTTCTTGTTTAAAGTACCTGTTTCATTGTCTAATTGAACAATATACAGTCCAGTAGCTAATTTTGGTAAATTAACATCGTACACACCATTAGAAGTAAAAGAAGTGTTTACTACTTGTTTTCCTAAAATGTTGAATAATTTAATGGTTGATTTTCCTTGAGATAAACCAACGATTCTTAACGTAGCTTTATTTGTTGGGTAAATACTTATGTTTTCTAAAGTAACCTCATTAGTACTTAAAGCACTTGATTTTGTATGTAAATAAAAACGTCCAATAGCATCAGTTTTTTCAGTTAACGTAACTTTATAGCTAGCATTAGCTTCATCTAAACGTGTGAATGTATTTGTAGTTCTATCTTCTAAAAACACTTTTAAACCTTCAGGTAAGTTCATTGCTTCAGCAGAGAACGTAATTTCTCCTGCATCAGCAGTAACACCAACAGGAATTACCATAGATTCCATTTCGTTTTTAGGTAATGATTGTACTTGATAACTTTCACCAATATTATTTTCTAACATGTGAGTATAAACTTCCATTTCACTTTTAATTGCGGTAAATGTTTTTCCTTCATAACCCCAGTCAAAACCTTTCGTTACATTTTCGTCAAAATATAATAACCTTGCAGATCTATTTAATTTACCATTTGCAATAGATAAAGTTATTTCAGTTTTATCTGTTTTTTGAAAGTTATCAGTTCCAGATGATTGGTTCGCTTCTGCGAAATTTACTGTTGTACCACTAGCTGCGCTTACAAAGAAACCTTGACCTGGTACAATTATAAAGTTATCAATAGCAGCTCTGGCAGTATAACCACCTCCATGAGTCCAAGTCCATATTTGTCCTGTAGTATTGGTATTTGCATTTAAAAAAGTTTCACTACTCATGTATGCAGTGTAAGGATTTCCTAATAAATTGAAACCACCATCAGCAGTACCAACAGATACGCCATTAACATCTCCTGTATTTATGCCTCCTGTAAAAGAAACGGTTCCTGTAGATGCTCTTTTCATAGAATACCCCATTCCAGAAGTAGATGAAATACTTCCACTAGGTGATTGAAGATAAGTCCAAGTATTTCCTGTAGTATTGTATGAAGCAACTCCTAAATTAGTGCCACTTCCAGAAGCAATAGCATTACTTCCGCCAGTTGCAAAATCAACATCAAAAACTTCACCAGCTACTGGAGAGCTAACTAAATGCCATCCATTGGTATTTCCAGAAACAAAAGTTAATGTTCTATTGTAAGTTACATTACCTGTTGAAGTGCCTCCAACAATCATAGAGGCTCCTGAATTTAAATTAAATGAAGTGCCATTATTAACTAAGTTATTTGTAATATTTAAAGATGTACCAGCATCTACAATCACAATTCCTCCAGCTGCAACTGTTAATGAAGATAATGTAGCGTTTTCTGAAATTTGTAAAGTTGCACCATTTTCAACAGTTACAGCACTAGCAGAGAGGCTTGAATTTAATTGCAAAGTTCCAGCACTCACTGTCGTTGTTCCACTATAATCATTTGTTCCTGATAGAGCTAATATACCTGCCCCAGATTTTGATAAGTTTCCTGTACCTGTAAGGTTTTTCGAATAAGTTTCGGTACCACTGGCTATATTAAAACTACCATCATTTTGTACAGATAATTCGTTAAAATATATGTTTCTTTCACCATTATTCTGTTGATTTCCTGAATAAATATTCAAACGATCAATCATATCAGAACTACTTATTGTTGTTGAATATATTGCCCCCCCGGATCTTGAAGTCATTGAAAAAGAATACTGAGTTCCACTAGTTCTTGTAAGTGTTACTAACATCGGAGTTGTCCCATAATTTGCATCAGCAGTTCCATTACTACTAGTAATCGTAGATGTGTCAGAATTATTAACATTAAATATTGTTGTACCATCACTTTTTTTAAAGTCAAAACCTTTATTACCTCCAGAAACCCCTGTATCAAAGTTCATTGCCCAATAAAATGTGAATGCGTCTCCAACTTCCATTCCAATTGAAATTGGTCTATTGGCATTTATATAATTACTGCTATTAGCATAAAACCCCCAAGCAGTTGTTCCAATACCTGTAGTTCCCATTCCATCATTTGAAGGATTACTGACAAATGTACCTGTACTTCCTCCTATACTTATTGACCATGCAGAAAAACCTGAGCCTCCGTTGTTTCCATCTGCAAGTCCACCAGAATAAGCAGCATCAGATGCATTATCACTTGCTAAGGTAAATTGAGCATTTACACTTTGAATGGTAAAGCAAAAAAGCAAACTCAAGATCGTTAATAAATAATTTTTTTTCATAATTTTCATTTTAGTATTAGTTAATAATTAATTTTTTGGTAATCATTTTGTTTGAATTGTTTTTGATTCTTACAAAATAAATACCGGTATTTAAATCAGTTACAGAAAACACGTTATTAATTATTGTGCTTTTAGAAAACTGTTTTACTTTTTTTCCTGTGATATCGTAAATACTTAGAGCTCGTATTTCTTTAGAAATCGAAAAAGATTGTGTAGCGGGATTTGGATAAATTCGTACACTACTTTCAGTAAGAAGAGCATCTGTAGAAAGTGTTGCTTTCTGATTACCAAATATTCTAAATTCACCTGGTTGTAACGAAATACTTGCTGCTGAATACGTTGTGTTTCCTGAAGGATCCATTAAATCTACCCAGTCTCCAGCAATAGGAAAGTTAGTATCCATATTTTGTGCTACAACATCAAAATTTGCTAACACGATAACGTTTCTTAATTCCGTTTCTGGAATACTCGTGTTAAAAATATCTATTCTAGGTGTTAAGCTACCTGAACTTATTGCATAATCTCCTTCAAAAACAGCTTCAGATGTTTTTAATAAATTTATTCTTGCCCAGTCTTCATAAATAATTTTTCTATTGGCATTTGTAAGCCAATTATCCGCCCATTGAGGTTGTGCTTTTGTATCTAATTTACAGCCATCATTATCATAACTACCATCAGGACAGGTAAAAATAGAAATGTCCATTCCTAAATCTCCAAAATGCCAAATCATTTTCGGGCCAGGAATTGTTAAGGTAACTGCGCCTAAAGCTGACATTCTAGATAAAGCTGTGTTTAAATCTCTAACGTTATGCGATGAAGTAGAGTTGTTACCAAAGGCAATATTCTTATACATTAATCGCTCTTCATCATGACTTTCTGCGTAGCCCATTAACCTTGGTCTAGAAAAACCTCGGCTTTTATGACCTATTCTGTTAAAGTTTTTGTTACCAGAAGTCCCCATAGTAAGTTCGTTGTACTCGTCTGTCATTTTACCCCACATCATAATTCCGTCTCTGTAATTTGCCCATTGTTGTTCTTCATTATCAGAACCTAAATGTTCAAAAATTACATAATGCTCAGCATCTAAACTCCAAGAATAATCTGCATAAGATTTTAACACATCAACTCTATCTTGTTGGTATGCGTTTGTACAACCCTCATCACTACCAGAGCAGTTTTGTGTAAATCCTTTTGTTAAATCCCATCTAAAACCATCAATTTTAAAATCTTCGATCCAATGTTTTAGAACGCGTTTCGAGTATTCTTGTGTTAAAGTACTTTGGTGATTAAAGTCTGAACCTACATTGTAACTATGTCTAGAAAATTCGTTAAAATACGGATTGTCAGCACTTGGCTCTCCCCAACCATCATTATCAGCATCATTCATCCACATTCTAACCATTGGGTTTCTACCAAATGCATGGTTTAGAACAACATCTAAGATAATTGCAATTCCATTTTGATGACATACATCAATAAATTCCTTTAATTTAGCTTCTGTACCATAAAATTTGTCTAATGCTGTATGAAAAGAAGTATTGTATCCCCAACTTTCATTACCCTCAAATTCCATTACTGGCATAAGGTATATGGCATTAATATTTAATCCTTTAAAATAGTCGATTTTATCGATTAAATCTTGGTAATTTCTACCTTCATCAAAATCTCTGATGAACACTTCATAAATAATTAAATCTTCTTTTTTAGGCTTTTGAAAGTCGGTAACTTGCCAATTGTAAGGCGTTTGCCCAGTTTGTAAAACGGTAACTTCTCTTTCCTGTCCAGCAGGATATGCTGGCATATTTGGATATGTTTCTTCAGAAATCCAAGGGTCATCAAAAGGAGATAATACTAGGAAAGAAAAAGGATCTGCAGTTTTAACCAAGCTTGGCGAATTTGCTGCAGGAGATTGATCGAAAACCCAATATTGATAGGTTTCAATTTGGCCAGATGTTAAGTTTGAGATTTCTAACCAAAATTTTCCTGTTGATGGATCTTTTTTCATTACATAAGCCTCTGTTGGAGTGTAGTTGTTAAAACTACCCGCCACTTGAATAAAATCTTTACCAGGTGCATTTAATACCAAAACAGCTTTGGTTGGGTCTGAAACATAGTTGATTCCATCTTCCATACCTGCTGGCAGTGCCTCATTAGCTACGTTAGGTACAACAGTAACGTTAAATTTAGCGTCTCCAGTGTCTGATGAACCAGGTGGAGTACCCACTATTTTAACAACTCCACTTTCGGTAATATTTGGTATTGTTGCATTACAATTTGGAAAACCACAGGTTGCAGTTGCAACAGAAACATCATTGTAAAAAACTTCAATGCTTCCTTGAACAGTTGCAGTTCCTTGAAAAACAATAGTTGCAGTTACGTTTAAATTATCACCAGAATTAACAACCACCAATTCAGTAGTAGGCGATGTGATGTTTACTTGTACAGATCCTATAGGAAAGATAAAATCTTCACATGATCCACCATCATTTAGCTTTAGTTCTTGGGTACCATCCTCATTTCTAAAAACCATTCCAATTTGAGTAGCGGTTTCAATTTGAGTTTGAGTTAATGTAAAATAGTCTTGAGGTGTTATGGTGATGCTGTAGGTACCATCTCCATTTAATGTCATTTCTCCAACACCATCATCTTGCCCCCAATTACCAATAACATTAAAACCAAAAGCGTTGGCATTGTTTCCAATACCCGCGTGCATATATACTTTACTAGGACTTGATAATCCATTACAACTGCCAGTAGCAGTAATGTCTACTGTAAACGTTATAGGTTGATCCATTTCTATAGCATTTACATCGAAAGTAACCTGAGCCACAGATATAAATGAAATTAGAAATAAACAAAGTATGAGTGTTTTTTTTATCATAGAATAATGTTTTTTATAAAAAAGGCCATAAAATACTCTTTATGACCTTTTTAAATAGGTGAATATTAATTTAAAGAAATTGTTTTGTTAACCGTATCTATGGTTAAGGTATATGCGCCAGGAGTGCCAATAAATCTAAAATTATTGTCTCCATCTAAAGCATCCTCAAATCCGGAATCTATAGTATATCCTTCATTTATATAATAAGGGTAATTTAAACCAGAACCCCAATCACCCTCTACAGTGAAAAACCTAAACGCTTCGTTTGTAAAGGTTACTTCACCTGAGTACACTCCATTTCCTGAGCAAGGAAGAGCTGTTGGAGCATCCCAACCCCAACCTCCAGGAGTAGCAGCACCAACTAACCAAAGTTGATCATAATCACAAAAAGATATTTTTGCACCCAGAGTTATTGTTTTATTAACAGTGTCAATAGTTAAACCATATTCTCCTGGAGTACCTATAAATCTGAAGTTGTTGTCTCCATCTAAAGCATCTTCTAAATTAGCATCAATTGTATATCCATCATTAGCATAGAAAGGATAGTTTCTACCTGAACCCCAATCTCCTTCAGCTGTAAAGAATCTAAATGCATCATTTGTTAAGTTGATGTTACCTTCATAAACACCAGTTCCTGTGCAAGCAATCTTAACAGGAGAGTCCCACCCCCAGCCTGCATCAACAGCACCAGTACCAACTACCCAAAGTTGATCGAAATTACAGTTAGGACCAAGAACAGGTGGGCCTAATGTAATGGTTTTTGCATCAGTATCAATTTCTATAAAGTATTGCCCAGCAGTACCTGTAAATAAGAAGTTATTATCACCATCTAGAGCATCTTCAAAATTACTATCTATAGTGTAGCTTCTATCTTCAAAATAAGTAAAGTTATAACTTGGTGATCCCCATTCTAAACTTTTATCTGTAAAGAATCTAAAGTTTCCACCATTATCAGGAGATAAATTAATGTTCCCTGACCATGTTTTTCCTTGTAAAAGTAATTCTACTGGAGAATCCCATCCCCAACCAGCATCAACAGCACCAGCACCAACAACATACAGAGCAGCAGGTAAGGCAACATCATAAGGAGTAATACTATACGTTACACTTTCTGATGTTCTGAATAAATCTCCGGCAGCAGTCTTTGCAATTGCTATTATTCTAAAATCAAAATCTTTTGCATTACCTGCAACTCCATTATTGTCTAAAACAAATGTATTTAATTCTCCGTGTTTGATATCTAAAGAATTTTCTGTTGTTTCTCCTAAAACAAAAGGATTGGCAAAACTTGTTCCTGTTTCGGCAGCCTCTAATTGATAGTTTACTTCAACAGTTGATGCAGCTACAATTTCTGGGTCTTCCCAAGTAATAGTTGCAGCAACTAAATCTGGATCGATATCAGAAAGAACATAAGCGTCTCCTGAATTCGGACTTGTAATACCTGGTAATTTTACCGCAAATTTTGATACTTGAAATAAAATTGAATTTGATATCGCAGAACCTGTATTTAACCTCATATAGACTGCAGTTGCAGTAAAAGATTTAATATCTTCATTATCTAAGATTTGATTAAAGTTTGCAACAGTCATCGAAAAGTTAGTTTGATCTGTAGTACCTAAATTAATTGGACTTTCAAATTCTGGCGCTGTTGCCATTTCGATTGTGTACGTTGCACCAGTATTAATTTCATCAACCCAGTTTATAGTAAATGCAGGATTGTCGGGTAGTTCAAAGTTTAAGAAAATGTTACTAATACCCGGTGTATTCAATACAAACTCAGGATCGGGTGTTGTTATCGTTAAGCTCTCTTCTACTTCACAAGAACCTAGTAATAAGGTAAGTGAAAGGAATAAATAGCTTAATCTTTTTATATAAATTTTCATTTTTTATCTTTTAAAATTAAGTTGATATTATAAGTTCAATGGAATTAAAATATAACGACCCGTTAAATCATTAAACCACACATCATAGTCGTCTTCTACAATAATAGATATTGCTCCACCGCCATCAGTAGCAACTCCAGAGAAAGAAGAATCACTTCCCCATTTAGAACCAGAATCAGTTACAAACTCTACATTTCCAGGTGCTAGTCTTACACTATTTGCATACCAAATATGACCGTCAAAACTTAGTTGATTCATCGACAGGTTTGAAGTGCTTGAACCTTGAAGCTCTAAAGAAGTGGGACTTGTTTTACCTGTTGCATCGAATGATTCGAAAGTAAATGTATTGGTTGCAAAATTTATTTGGAATGTATAAAAGCCAGCTGTTGAAATAGCACTGTTGTTATTAGGAAAAGTTCCAGGATCAGTTCCTCCTCCAGGATTAACGTCAATGCTAGAAGCATCATTTGTACCCCATTGTGGTTGCCATAAACCTTTAGTTTCTAGAACTTTAAATTCCCCTGCATTAAAATAGCCTGTATAATAAAATACATTGCTATCTGAACCATCTCTGTATAAAGCAGGATTATTGTTATTATTGTTCCAATCAGGAGAAGTAGCATTACCTACTAAAAAGTAATCATTAAAAGTATAGTTAAAGTACGGATAAACATTTACTTGAATTGCATTCGAGGCAACTGTTTCGCTCATTCTTGTTCCTAATGAAGACACTATTCTAATAAATATAGGTTTCCATTCAAAAGGATTTAAGCCAGCATTACCAGCTGCTGAGTTTACTTCCGCCACAGATAAAGTGATTGAAGTTTCTCCACTTGTGGTTGCTGCAGTTATAGGAGATGTAAATGCGTCATCATTAGAAAATTCAATAGCATAATTAACTGCAGCTTGTAGACCATAATCTGCATCTTGCCAGTTTAAATTGATAGCTGGGTTATTTGTATTTATAGGGTCTAATGTTAAATCTGTGAATCCTAAATTAGCCAGTACAGGTGCTGATGAATTTGATGAAATGGTAAATAACTCAGAATCATCATCACAGGCATTACATATCAATAAGAATAAACTTATGATTGAAATTGCTGAAAATCTTTTTATATTTTTTTTCATTTCTAAATATTTTTTATGTTTAATACCCGTCATTTTGAGATAAATTTGGGTTCGAAGCTAAACTTGCAGCAGGAATAGGATATAGTTTTCTCGTTGAAGGAAGCGATATTCCATTACTACCATTACCTTTCCATGTCCAGTTGTAAGAACCGCCAGTAAATTTTCCAAAACGAATTAAATCTTGTCTTCTATGCGCTTCCCAATGTAATTCTCTAGCTCTTTCATCTAAAATGAAATCTAAAGTTAAATCTGAAAGTGTTAAATTATTTTGAGGATTGTTAGCTCTTATTCTTAAAGAGTTAATATAGTTAACAGCGTCTGTAGGGCTTGCTCCAGCGCCACCCCTTAAATGAGCTTCAATGTACATTAAATATACATCTGCTAATCTAAATAAAGGAAAATCGGTATCTGCAAATGTTAGTCCAACATCAGATCCTGGCTCTCCTATGGATGTTAAATTAGAATATTTGGCTAGAATATAACCTTGATCTTGATCAGAAATATCTGTAATTTCCTTACTTCTTCCTTGAGAAATAATTGTATTTCTAGTATCGTTATTATAAATACTTGGGTCAAATAATTCTACAAATTGTTTTCTTAATCTTAGCGCTCCTCCCCAACCAGCAGGGCTAACTCCTAAAGATGTACCATTACCTTCAATGCTTCCTACAGAACCGTTTATCATTACTGTTGTAGGCCCATAGTTTTGAGTAAAAACACCATCGGAAATTAACGGGAAGATAATTTCATTTGCAGCAGAATTAGTATTGTTGTCTGCCATAAAATTATGTAAATAATTTGTAGCTAACGAGTAGCCTCCACCAATAATTTTTTTAGAATACTCTAAACATTCTGTATATTTAGCTGTACTAATGTAAACTTCTGCATTTAAGTACATTTTAGCCAAAATCATCCAAGCCACACCTTTGTCTGCTCTACCATGTTCATTCATTCTTGGTTCTGGTAAATCAGCTTCGATAGCTTTTAATTCAGTTTCAACATAATCAAACAATTGTTGTCTGTTATACGCTTTAGGTGGCGTATTTATAGCATCTTCTTCTGTTGTAAAATTTGCTTGACCAAATATATCCATCATATAATAATAAGACATTGCTCTTAACAAACGAGCTTCAGCTCTGTAGGTCTGTATCTCTGTTCTTATTGAGGTAGAAACATTTCTTGCATCTAATTTATCGCTAGTAGTTTCTCTTAAAAAATTATTAGCGAAAGCAATAGTTACGTGGGTTCTACCAAACATTCCCAATATAATAGGGTCATCAGCATTCCAAATATTTCGTTGAATTTCACGAGTTCCAGGATCGTTTTCATACGACCAAATCATTTGGTCTGCAGATAAAGTCTGTAAGTATAATAATACCCTGCCAAATTGGCTTGTTCCTGCATCTAAACCTTGTATGTTCGATGATCCTGCACCGTCTACGCCTGTTAATGATAGGTTACCATAAACACCGGCTAATAGCCTTTTATAGGACGTTTCGTTAGCAAAGAAATCTTCGCCTAGTAAATCCTGATCATCCTGTGGTGTGATGTCTAAATCTTTTGTACAAGATGATAGTGCAACAACCATAACCAAAATAAAGGCCACTATTTGTTCTATTTTAAATATTTTTTTCATTATTTAATTTTTAGTAATTAAAATTTAATGTTAGCACCTACCAATAAGACTCTAGGTCTTGGATAGTTTTGATTATCTATACCACCACTTCCTAATTCAGGATCTAAACCTGAGTAGTTCGTTAATAAAAATACATTTTGCATACCTGCCCAAAAACGTATACTATTTGAAGCGAATTTTTTTATAGGTCTGTCAAAAGTGTATCCTAAACTAATATTATCCATTCTTAAGAAAGAAGCATTTTCTAAATAGATATCTGATCTAATAACATTAGCTGTAGTATTAAAGTCTGTATTTAAAACGGATGTTGGTAAATTACCTAAAACAGCATTATCTCTTAATAAATCATATTGTGCCAAAGATGAATTCACGTTGTTGTATAAATAATTTCCAACACTAGCTCTTAAGTTAAAAGACAAATCAACGTTTTTGTAATTAAAATTTGATTGAAAACCAAACGTTACGTTTGCTTGAGGATCTTCCTTTAAATACCTATCAGAGTCATTTGTAATACCATCTCCATTTAAGTCTGCATATGCACCTTCAATTGGGTTACCATTACTATCATACAATTGCTTGTAAACATAAAAAGAGTTCGGAGCAAATCCTTCTCTATGCAATTGAATAAAGTTTCCTGTACCTCCAGCAATTCCACCTTGAGTAATATCTTGACCCAAAGCCAATTCTTTAATTTCTCTATCTATATAAGTAGCATTAAAGTTGATATTCCAATCAAAGTCTTCGGTTTTTACAACATCTGCGTTTATAGCAAATTCGATACCATTTACCTGTAAATCTCCAATGTTTTGTAAAACTCTATTTGTAAAGTTTGTACCATCTGCAACTGGAGCATCTGATAGCAAGTCTGTAGAGTTTTTCTGAAATACATTAAAAGAACCGGTAATTTTATTGTTAAATAAACCGTAATCTACACCTAACTCTACCGTAGCTGTTTTTTCCCATCTCAAATTACTTCTAGCTGAAGGAATCGTTGATAGTAGTGGAGTACCCCCAAATATGTATTGAGAGTCTTGATTACCAAAACGATATCTATCTAAATATAAGTCGCCCGCAATTCCTTCTGATTGTCCGTTAACACCATAAGAAGCACGTAGTTTTAATTCTGAAATTACCTCACTATCTTTTAAGAAATCTTCATCACTCATTCTCCAAGCAAAAGCAGCACCTCCAAAGTTACCCCATCTATTTTCAGGTCCAAATCTAGAAGTTCCGTCTCTCCTGTAGTTTAATGTTAGTAAATATTTTTCATTAAAAGTTATATTAGCTCTTGCTAGTAAACCGATTAATACTGTAGGTGTTCCTGCACTACTAGTAGCAAAACTATTAGGATCTCTTCTGTTTCCTGTACTTGTACCAAAGCCTTCAAATGATTGATAATCATAACCAACTGTTACATCTGTTTTAAATTTACCAAAGGTATTTACATAATTTAGGTAAGTTTTAAAATTCTCATTAGTTCCTTCACCATAACTTTCGGAATCATTCCCCATAATACTATTATTTGTTGGTACATTTAACGAAGTAACATTTGTATTAGACGATTCAGATTTATCAAAACCAGCAGATACAGTTGCGGTTAGTTCTGGCAAGAAATGTAATTTATAATCTAGTTTTAAATTACCAAATTGTCTAAATCTATTTCCTCTACTTTCATTTTGTAATAAACCAGCAACAGGGTTTTGAGTACCATTTGCTATTTGACCATTACTGTCTATATGTTGGTAAAAACCATCATAAGGAGAGGTTGAGTCATACACAGGTTGTGTTGGGTCGAATCGCAATGCAGCATTAATTGCACCAGCATTTCCATATCTTTCATTAATAAAGTTTCTATTATAGTTTAAACTTATTTTTAAATGATCATCAAAAAAAGAAGGATTCATTGAAAGCGAAACTGTATTTCTTTCAAATTGAGAAGTTAAGATGTTCCCCTCAACATCAGAAAAGTTTACAGAAAGTCTTGTAGGGATAAAACCTAAGATCTGTCCTCGAACACTTAAATTGTGAAACGTAGAAATTGATTTTTGTAAAACTTCATCTTGCCAATTTGTATTAGCACTTCCTAGCAAACCAACATCACCAGGTCTTTTTTGATTTATAATTTGTCTGTAAGCATCAGCGCCAAAAACGTTAATTCTATCTTTAATTTCACCAAAATTCATTTGATAATCATAATCTAAAGAATACTCAGTTCTACCTTTTTTAGTAGTAATAATAATCACTCCGTTTGCACCTCTGGCCCCATAAATAGCTGTAGCAGAGGCATCTTTTAAAACAGAAAAAGATTCTATGTCATTCGGGTTAATACTATTTAAATCTATGCCAGAAAGAGGTAATCCATCTATAACAATCAAAGGATCGTTAGATGCATTTAAAGAAGAACCACCACGAATCCTGATTTCAGAACCAGAACCAGGCGCACCACTTGTTGTAATATTTACCCCAGCAACTCTACCACTTATTAAATTTTCTGCGGTTACAATGTTACCTTTTGTCATGTCTTTAGCAGTAATAGCCTCAACAGAACCAGTGGCATCTTTAATGGTCGTAGTACCATAACCAACAACAACAATCTCATCTAATTGCTCAGCAGATTCTTCTAATTGTACCATTAAGTTAAAGTTCGAAGTAATTGATACCTCTTTATCAGAAAATCCTAAGTATCTAAACACTAAAATATCGCCTGAATTTACTTTATCTAATGTAAAGTTTCCATCAAAATCGGTTTGAGTACCTCGTATGGTACCTTTAACCACAATACTAACTCCGGGCAAGGGTTCGCCTGTAGTTTTTTCTTGCACTACACCTTTTACAGTTTGTTGTCCAAACATTGTAAAGGATGAAGTTAAAAGAATTCCAATTAAAAATAATTTAAATTTTTTCATGTATAATTTGTTAAATAATAACTGTAAATTTGATTTGGATTTAACAATAAATTCACATTCCACAGAGTAAATATATAATGGAAAGCAGTAATTTCAATGAGTAATAAGTTACGAAAACGGTTTCGTGTTAACAACTTTTTTTTATAAATTCTTATTATTTTAATAAATTATAACTTTTAAATTTGATTTTTAATAAAAAATGAAACAAAAAATTACCATAAAAACAATTGCTAAAGAATTAGGTGTTTCTACATCAACAGTTTCTAAAGCATTGAAAGATAGTCATGAGATTAGTACAGAAACCAAAGAAAAAATTCAAGCTTATGCCAACTATTATAACTATAAGCCTAACCATTTAGCCTTACAACTTCGTAACCAAAAAACCAAAGTTATCGGTGTTATTTTACCTAAAATAGTACATCATTTTTTCTCTACCGTTATTATGGGAATTGAAGATGGAGCCAATGAAAAAGGATACAATATTATGGTTTGTTTTTCTAACGAATCGTATAAAAAAGAAGTAGAAACCTTAAAGGTATTATCTAATGGAAGTGTAGATGGAATAATAGTTTCTATAGCTAGTGAAACCCTTGAAAATAAAGACTTTGACCACTTTAAAGGCTTGGTTTCAGAAGAGATTCCACTCGTGTTATTTGATAGAGTGGTAGACGATATTTTATGTGATAAAGTAGTGGTAGACGACGTAAGCGCAGGCTATAAAGCAACGCAACATTTATTGGATAATGGAAGAAAAAAAATAGCATTAATTACGACTCCAGATCATGTGAACGTGGGTGCTTTAAGAAGACAAGGTTATGAGAAAGCATTAATAGAAGCTTACATTAAAAAAGACGAAAATATCATTATTAAGATTGATGAAAAAGAAGATATAACAGCACAAATTCAAAAAGTTTTTGAATCAGATATAGATGGTGTTTTTGCTGTGAACGAAATTTACGCCGCTATAACCATGAGACTTGCGAAAGAAAATGGTTTAAAAGTGCCTGAAGACCTTGCTGTTATTGGATTTACAGACGGTTTAATTTCTGAATATTCTTCACCATCAATTTCAACAGTCGCGCAGCATGGCTTTACTATGGGTAAACAAGCTGTTGAGTTACTTATAGAAAGAATAGAAAAAGAATCAGAAACCATTAAACCTAAAAGAATAGTAATTTCTAGTGAATTAAAAATACGAGAATCTACGAAACCGTCGTCGTAAGTTTTTTAAGATTTTCTCGATTTTACGAAACCGTCGTCGTAAATTTTTCAGTTGTTTTTTATCAAAATCAAAGAAATAATATATCTTTGTTGCACAATTACGATTTATCAATAGATTTCATTCCACACTTAATAATTGATAAGTCATAAAAACTTATCGTAATATTCATTAATAATATTCGATAATGCAAAAGCATAAATTAAGCTTCTGGCAAATCTGGAACATGAGTTTTGGATTTCTTGGAATACAATTTGGATTCGCCCTACAAGGTGGATTTATGTCCCGAATTTTTCAAACTTTAGGAGCAGGAAAGGAAGATATTCCTTTACTTTGGATTGCTGCACCTTTAACAGGATTGCTCGTACAACCTATTATTGGTTATATGAGTGATAGGACTTGGAGCTCAAAATGGGGCAGAAGAAGACCTTATTTTTTAGTCGGTGCAATTTTAAGTTCAGTAGCGTTATTTTTTGTACCGCATTCTCCTGCTTTATGGATGGCAGCAGGTTTTCTATGGATTTTAGATGCTTCTATTAACATTTCTATGGAACCCTTTAGAGCATTGGTAGCAGATAAATTACCACAATCTCAAAGATCTTATGGTTTTGTAGTGCAAACATTAATTATAGGAATTGGTACCTGGGTTGCAAGTAATTTACCTTGGATGGTTTCTCAATTTGGTGTAAGTAACGAAGCTGCTTCTGGGGTTGTACCAATGTCTGTAAAAGTTGCCTTTGCCATTGGTGCTTTTGTGTTTTTAGCAAGTATTTTATATACGGTTTTTACTACAGACGAATATCCTCCTGAGGATATGGAAGAATTTGAGCGCGAGAAAGCAAAGAAAAATAATTTTATACCAGATATTTTAAACAACATTGGTAGTATGCCTTTAACGATGAAAAAATTGGGTGTAATTCAGTTTTTTTCGTGGTTTGCTTTTTTTACAATGTGGAGTTTGGCCAACCCTGCTTTAACAGAGCATGTTTTTGCAACTCCGGCTCCAATTGAATCGGCATATAATATGGCAGATGCAATGCAAGCAGAAGCTTTTAAAGTAGCCAATACTAAATTTCAAGAATCTTCAAATTCAGTTGGTTCTGCTATGGGTATTTACGGTTTATCTTCGATGGTATTTGCATTATTATTAACCTTATATACCTCTAAAAGAAACATCAATAGAAAATATGTACATATGTTTTCATTGATTTTGGGAGGTGTTGGATTTTTAATGATGAATTATGCCTCACCCGAAAGTTTAAAATATTGTTTTGTATTGATAGGTTTTGCTTGGGGTAGTATTTTATCTATGCCTTATGCCATGCTATCAAGTTCTGTAGATCCAAAGAAAATGGGCGTAATTATGGGGATTTTTAATATGTTTATTGTAATTCCGCAAATTATAGCCGCACTTGGCGGAATTAATTATGTATCCAACTTATTAGGAGACGAAGCAATCAATGCAATGACTGTTGCAGGAATTAGTTTATTAATTGCAGGTATGTGTAATCTTTTGATTACCAATAAAAATGCGATTAGTTATCAAGAAGAAATTTAAAAATTAAAATGACAAAAGGATTTATATTCGATTTGGATGGTGTTATAGTAGACACTGCCAAATATCATTATTTAGCTTGGAAAAAGCTGGCCAACGAATTAGGTTTCGAATTTACCAAAGAACAAAACGAATTATTTAAAGGAGTAAGCAGGAAACGCTGTTTAGAAATTCTGTTAGATATTGGTAAAATTGATGCAACTCAAGAACAATTTGATACTTGGATGATTACTAAAAATGTAGATTATTTAGCATATATCAAAAATATGGATGCATCAGAAATTCTGCCAGATGTATCTAAAATATTAGAGTATTTAAAAGAAAAAGGCATTCCAATTGCCTTAGGTTCTGCTAGTAAAAATGCCCAACCTATTTTAGAAAAGGTGGGTTTATTACATTATTTTGATACTATTGTAGATGGCAATAGTGTTACAAAAGCAAAACCAGACCCAGAAGTATTTTTATTGGCTGCAAAACAATTAGGTGTAAATGCGAATGACTGTATTGTTTTTGAAGATGCTGTTGCAGGTGTAGAAGCTGCAAACGCAGCAAAAATGATAAGCATAGGTATTGGTGATGATAAAGTGCTATCTCATGCACAATTCAACTTTAAAGATTTTACAGAAATCAGTACCAATTTTATTGAAAATTTAATAGAAAGATAAAAGGTTTGTTAAATCCGACAAGGTTTCAGATGCCTTATAGGTATAAAAATTAAAACAGCACACCTACTAGGTTTCTAAGACCTCGCAGGAAAAAACATAAATTATGAATCAAGATTATATAAAACCAAACGCTTGGTCAATTCTCGAAGAGGGGTTTGACGCAGCAAAGGTAAAATCCTCAGAAAGTTTGTTCAGTATTGGCAATGGAGCTATGGGACAACGTGCTAATTTTGAAGAACAATATACAGGACATACGTTTCAAGGAAGTTATATTGCAGGTGTATATTACCCTGATAAAACGCGTGTTGGATGGTGGAAAAACGGCTATCCAGAGTATTTTGCAAAAGTATTAAATGCACCAAATTGGATCGGAATTAATGTTAAAATTAATGAAGAAGATTTAGATTTAAACACGTGTAAAAAAGTATCTAAATTTAAGCGAGAACTCAATATGAAAGAGGGTTGGTTATCTCGTAATTTTGAAGCTGAATTGCAAAATGGTATTAAAATTAAAGTAGCTACCAAACGGTTTTTAAGTTTAGAGTTAGATGAGGTAGGAGCCATTAAATATAGTGTTACGCCACTAAATGCAAAGGCTAAAATTACATTTTCTCCATACATAGATGCAGGAATAACGAATGAAGATACCAACTGGGATGACCAATTCTGGGATGTGTTAGACGTATCGCAAAACAATCAGCAGTCCTTTATTCAAGCACGAACTATGAAAACTCATTTCTATACGTGTACATTTATGGAATCTCGTTTGTTTTTAGCTGGCAAAGAATTAATTACCGGTTGTAATACCGAAAAAACGACAAATTATACATCTTGCAATTATCAGCAAGAAATCAAAAAAAATCAAACCTTTACCATTCATAAATTTGGTGGTTATGTGGTGGATCGAAACCACAATAAAAATGAGTTAGTAAAATCGGCTAAAGATGTTTTAGACAAAGCTGTAAGTTTTGGTTTTGAGGCATTATTAGAAATGCAAAAGCAATCTTGGGCGCAAATATGGAGTATGTCAGACATCACCATTGATGGTGATGTAAAAGCACAACAAGGCATCCGTTTTAATATTTTTCAATTAAACCAAACCTATTTGGGTACTGATGCAACTTTAAACATTGGACCAAAAGGATTTACAGGAGAAAAGTACGGGGGTAGTACGTATTGGGATACAGAAGCTTATTGTATTCCTTTTTATATGGCTACCAAAGACCATTCTGTTGCTAGAACTTTATTAGAATATAGATACAAACATTTAGATAAAGCTATTGAAAATGCACAAAAATTAGGCTTTACAAACGGTGCTGCTTTGTATCCAATGGTAACTATGAATGGCGAAGAATGTCATAACGAATGGGAAATTACCTTTGAAGAAATTCACAGAAATGGAGCTATCGCTTTTGCGATTTATAATTATCATAGATTCACAGACGATTATGCCTACATTCCAGAAAAAGGATTAGAAGTGTTAATTGGTATCGCACGTTTTTGGCATCAAAGAGCAACATTTTCATCAAATAAAAATAAATTCATGATTTTGGGTGTAACAGGTCCAAATGAATATGAGAATAACATCAACAATAATTTTTACACCAATTACATTGCAAAATGGTGTATTGCGTATGCTTTAGAAAATATTGCTATTGTACAAACAGATCATATTTCAGATTATATCAGAATTAAAGAAAAAGTTGGGTTTACAGATGATGAATTAAAATTGTGGAAAGATGTGGCCGACAATATGTATTTTCCATATTCAGAAAAACACAATATTTTCTTACAACAAGATGGTTTTTTAGATAAAGAATTAATTACAGTTTCGGATTTAGATCAAAGTCAAAGACCCATCAATCAAAAATGGAGTTGGGATCGTATTTTGCGTTCGCCATACATTAAACAAGCAGATGTTTTACAAGGTTTTTACATGTTCGAAGACGATTTTTCTACAGAAGAATTAGAACGTCATTTCGATTTTTATGAACCGTTTACAGTCCATGAAAGTTCATTATCTCCTTGTGTGCATAGCATTCAAGCTGCAAAATTAAATAGAATGGAACAAGCGTATACGTTCTATTTACGTACTTCTCGTTTAGATTTAGATGATTATAATCACGAAGTAGAAGAAGGTTTACACATTACTTCTATGGCAGGTACTTGGATGAGTATAGTAGAAGGTTTTGGGGGAATGAGAGTTTTAAACAACATACTTTCTTTTTCGCCTAAAATTCCTAAAGGATGGCATTCGTACTCGTTTAAAGTGAATTTCAGAAATCAAGTAATTACGGTAAATGTTACTCAGAATGGCAATCATTTTGAATTAGAAGGTAAAGAATCAGTAAATATTTTAGTGAATGGAGCATTGGTAAATGTTTCTCCAAATAATTTAGTAACTGCATAAATAAGAATGAAATGAAACAAATCAGAAGTATTATTTTTTTCTTTATAATTATGTTTTTTTTCTCATGTGATAAAAGGGAAAACACAAAAAGTGCTTCTGAGGTTTCTATTTCAAATAGCTCATTAAATATTGTCGAGCCTCCAAATTGGTGGATTGGTATGAAGCATAACAAATTTCAACTCTTAATTCATCATTCTGAGATCGCCGAATTTACGCCAGAAATTAACTATTATGGTGTTTCTATAATAAAAACAACTCCTTCACCAAAAAGTAATAACTATTTATTTATTGATTTAGAAATTTCTAAAAGTACCAAAGCAGGTAAATTTGATATCATCTTTAAAAAAGAAAATTCCCAAGATGTAATACATACGTATGAATTAAAATCTAGAGAAAAATCGGCTAAAGATTATATTGGTTTTAATAGTGCAGATGCCATTTATTTAATTACACCAGATCGTTTTTCAAATGCTGATGAAAGTAATGATATCAACAAAAAGTTAAAAGAAACCACTATAGATAGAACGGATGGTTACAAACGTCATGGAGGCGATTTACAAGGAATTACAAATAAAGTAGATTATATTTCAGATTTAGGTTTTACAGCAGTTTGGCCAACGCCAGTTTTAACAAATGATATGCCAAGAGGTTCTTATCATGGCTATGCAATTACAGATTATTATCAAGTAGATCCTCGTTTTGGAACATTTGATGAATACAAGAAATTAGCAGATAAACTTCGAGATAAAGGAATGAAACTCATTATGGATCAAGTAGCAAATCATTGTGGTTTAGAACATTGGTGGATGAAAGATTTGCCTTTTGATGATTGGGTAAACAATCAAAAAAACTATGAGGATACTATTGATTCTTGGGGAAATGATAAGAATATCGGCTCAAATCACAGAAGAACCACAAATCAAGATTTGTATGCGTCAGAAATAGATAGAAAAGGAAATAACGAAGGTTGGTTTGTATCAACTATGCCAGATTTAAATCAACGGAATCCATTTATGGCAAAATACATCATTCAGAATAGTATCTGGTGGATTGAAACCTTAGGTTTGGGGGGAATTCGTCAAGATACGTATCCTTATCCTGATAAAAAATTTATGAGCAATTGGGCAGGTGCAATTATGAATGAATATCCTAATTTTTCTATTGTTGGCGAAGAGTGGAGTTACAACCCATTATTGGTTGGTTATTGGCAAACAG
>TARA_R110002126_G_scaffold218516_1_pt1 | contig 20080 bp, 24 predicted proteins | sample TARA_R110002126 | Tara Oceans TARA_R110002126 (sample SAMEA4397536) | marine metagenome | biome: Polar Biome; feature: [DCM] deep chlorophyll maximum layer (ENVO:01000326); material: water (ENVO:00002006), including particulate matter (ENVO:01000060) such as... | depth 30 m
GTTGCATTTTTTGACTTAAGCCATAGCGGTTTAATGTCATGGTCACTAGCAATAGGTTTTGAGATCGGTGCAGCTGCATCCCTTGCTGCTATTATTATTTTAGACAAAACCAATAAGACAATGGTTTGGGGTTTGTTTTTGTTATTAACTTCATTCCAAATGATGGCAAATTCATTTCATGCATTTATTAACTTAGAAGATTATATGGGTTGGATCGAATTATTTGGATTAGAAGAAGAGGAACCGATTGTCCAAAAAAGAATTTTATCAATCGTAAGTGGAGCTGTTCTTCCATTGGTAGCATTAGGATTTATTAAATCATTAGTTGATTATGTCAGACCGCCTAAAGATGTTGCCGATGAAGAAGTAGACAACTTACCAGTAACAGATGAAGGACCTTATACTTTTGAAACCGATAAAGAGGTTGACGAATTAGAAAACATGTTAGTAGTAGACGAGGAGCTATTAACAGAAGACTTATATTCTCGTGATGCTATAATAGCACCCACCCCTGTGGTAATTGGAAAAGTACGCGTTGCACCTGAGATAGTTAATACTAATCACGCGGTTGTAGATGATGTAGAACAGCCAATTATCACCGAGCATATCACGTCCGTTGGTGACCCTGAAATAATCCCAACCGCTGATGTATTAATTCCAAATAAAGACGCTAAGCCACCATTGGTTGCAAGGTCATATGTAAGAACTAATACTCCATACAAACCATAATCTTTCAATGTAACCTGTTGGAAGGTTAAAAATAAAACAAGAATATGCCCGCACGTACCTATGATGATGAAGTCTTTCGTGAAAAGAGAAAAGTCAAAAATCCAATTACGTTTAAACTAAAATTAAACGAAGAACAGAAATTAGCTAAAGAAGTTATACTATTAAATACCATTACTCTCCTTGCTGGAAAAGCAGGATCTGGTAAAACTCTATTAGCTTGTCAAGTTGCATTGGATGGATTATTCCGAAGACATTACGAGAAAGTAATTATAACAAGGCCAACTGTTTCAAAAGAAGAGATAGGATTCTTACCTGGTGATTTGCATGCTAAAATGGATCCGTGGGTACAGCCTATCTACCAAAATATGTATAGCTTATATGGCAAAGATAAAGTTCAACCCTTTATAGAAAGTGGACAAATAGAAATAGTACCAGTTTCATTTATGCGAGGAAGGACCTTTGTCGATAGTTGTGTTATAGTAGATGAAGCCCAGAATGTAACTAATGATCAAATGGAAATGATTGTAACCAGAGTTGGTTTAAGATCTAAGATGATTATATGTGGTGATGATGGTCAAGTTGATTTAAAAGGTAGAGGGGAATCAGGTTTTAGATTTTTGTATAATCAAGCTTCTAAAATTAAAATGCTACAATCTATTACACTTTTACAAAACCATAGAGATCCTATCGTTGATGATTTACTTTATATTTATGAAGAAGAAAACTACAAAAGATCTAATAAAAAATAACAAAAGATAATGATACAGAATTTAAAAAATAAAATGTCAGTTGGTTATATCCAAAGTATTTGTGAAAAGATGGGGTATTCTTTTTTTACTAAAGGGGATTACAATATTAATATAATTGGTATAAGAAGTCCACAACTAAAAGCCAATAAGTTTGATGACACTATGATTTGTGCATACAAAAAACTAGGTGTTTGGAAACTTAAGGAGTGGAAAATTACAACAGATGCTGGCAAGTATTGGTTAAAACACCCAATGAATGAAAAGGGCTGTGCTTTACTAGTACCTAATCAGTATCGTGGTGTTTATAAAATTGACAAACACCAAGGAAGATATGAAGCCCTATGCCAACGAAATGGCGAGGTAGAGGTATACCGTGATGATAATAAAGATCAAATACTTGACTTTAATGTAACAAAAGAATGGGGGATGTTTGGGATTAACATTCATCGATCAAACCCTAACACTGAAAGTAGCATTGTAGAAAAATGGTCTGCAGGTTGTCAAGTATTTAAAAGGGTAGAAGATTATAACGAGTTCATGGATATATGTGAAACTGCATCATACCAATGGGGTAATAGTTTTACTTATACACTTTTAAAAGAATCTGATTTGAATTTAGTATAGACTTTCAGAAGTAAAGACAATGGTTTATAGTTATATTATAACAAACAAAAAATAATATAAAAAGCAGACATTTTGACATAAGTAATGTCAAAAACTAGACAATATGTCCGATATCACACAGTTTCACAAAAGTGGCACGGTTTTTTCAGTATAGTATATTAAATAAGAATAAACTTATTGAAATTATTTAAAAAAGAAAATATGACAAAAAAAGGAAAGACGATAGGAATAGATTTAGGTACAACAAATTCTTGTATCTCGGTAATAGAAGGTGGTGACCCAGTTATCATTGTAAATGCTGAAGGTAAAAGAACTACCCCATCTATAGTAGCATACATGAAAGGCGATAGAAAGGTAGGTGACCCTGCAAAAAGACAAATGGTCACAAACCCAAAGAGCACGATATATTCTGTTAAAAGATTTATTGGTTCTAAATACTCAGAAATTAAAAACGACATATCAAAAGTTACTTATGACGTTATTAAAAAAGGAGACCAAATTAAAATTAAGGTAGACGATAAAGAATATTTACCTCAAGAAATATCTGCTGTAGTTTTACAGAATATTAAAAAGAGTGCAGAAGAATATTTAGGTACTGTTGTAACGAATGCAGTAATCACAGTCCCTGCTTATTTTAATGATGCGCAAAGGAAAGCAACTAAAGAAGCTGGCGAAATTGCTGGTTTAACGGTTGACAGAATTATTAATGAACCTACTGCAGCCGCTCTCGCGTATGGTATGGATAAGAAAGACAAAGATATGACCGTTGCTGTTTATGACTTAGGTGGTGGTACTTTTGATGTTTCAATACTAGAACTCGGTGATGGTGTATTTGAAGTAAAATCTACAAATGGGGATACTCATTTAGGTGGAGATAACTTTGATGAGGCAATTATGGATTGGATGTTAAAAGAAGCTAAGGATGAAACTGGAGTAGATTTATCTAAAGATGTTGCCGCCTTACAAAGAATGCGTGAAGCAGCAGAAAAAGCTAAATGCGAATTGTCAACATCTAGCGAATCTGAAATAAATTTACCATACATTACAGCAGATCAAACTGGACCAAAACATTTTGTTAAAAAACTATCAAGAGCTCAATTTGATAAAATAACAGCTGACCTTATTAAAAAGACGTTAACTCCTTGTAGGAAAGCATTAAAGGATGCTGGGTTAAAGCCAGGAGATATTGATGAAATTCTTTTAGTCGGGGGTTCTACTAGAATTCCTGCAGTACAAGATGCTGTTAAAAAATTATTTGGCAAAGAACCTTCAAAGGGAGTAAATCCTGATGAGGTTGTAGCAATGGGCGCAGCAATTCAAGGTGGAGTTTTAACAGGAGAAGTTAATGATGTACTATTATTAGATGTTACTCCACTTTCATTAGGAATTGAAACTATGGGAAATGTTATGACTAAATTAATTGAAGCAAATACAACCATTCCAACTTCTAAAAGTGAAACGTTTTCAACTGCTGTCGATAATCAACCTGCTGTAGATATTCATGTATTACAAGGCGAACGACCAATGTCTGCTGATAATAGAACATTAGGTAGATTTCAATTAACTGAAATTCCACCGTCACAAAGGGGAGTTCCTCAAATTGAAGTAACATTTGATATTGATGCTAACGGTATTATTACTGTAAAGGCAAATGATAAAGGAACTGGTAAAAGTCAAAATATTAAAATTGAATCAGGAAATAGTTTATCTGAAGATGAAATTAATAAAATGAAAGCTGAAGCAGAAGCAAATGCAGAAGCAGACGCAAGCAAAAAAGCTGAAATTGATAAACTTAATCAAGCAGATTCTATGATTTTTCAAACTGAAAAACAATTAAAGGAATTTGGAGATAAATTACCAGAAGATGTTAAATCTGAAATTGAATCTTTAAAAGATGAATTAATAAAAGCTAAAGAAGCTAAAGATTTGGATTTAATTGATGAGCTTACTAAAAAGATGAACCAAGTATTGAGTAATGCTTCTCAGGCAAGTTCAGATAAACCAGATTCACAAAATACATCTGATGAAGTTGAAGCGGAGGATGTAGAATTTGAAGAAGTAAATTAAAATTTTATAGACATAAAGTGAAACTAAATAGAGATAATGATATATAATAATAAATATTTAAATAAAAAACGTTAACATGGATAACACAACAGAAAACCAAAATCCGGAAGAAGCTAACCTAACAGGTGAACTTAACGGTCAGCAAGCATTAAATGTTTTAATTCAAGCTGTTAGGATTGCACAAGGGAAAGGCGCATATACTCTAGAAGATGCTGAGATAATTTCAAAAGCTATTAAGATATTCGTTCCACCTACCCCAGAAGGAGAAGAAGGAACTGATCCTATTGTAAATGAAGAAGTACCAGCTGAGCCAGTAATGACTAAAGTTTAAAAGTACTTAACTTAATTATACTTGATAAAGGGCCTCTTAACGGGGGCCCTTTTTAGCTTAATATATAATACAAATAATATTAATAATGGTACCGTTAGAAGAATTACAACAATACTGTATTGGCAAGCAAATCATTATAGTAGGTAATTCTACAGGCATGCTCAACAGTAAATATAAAAATATTATTGATAAGTATGACATTGTAGTTAGAATAAATCGAGGCTATCAACATAATCAACATCTTTATGATGACTACCTCGGTACAAAAACAAACATCTTGTCAATTGGTGTTAAGTCTGCTGTGATGGCTAACCGCATTATAAAAAATAATACTGTGGATTATATCGTAAGTCCAATTATTTATAGCGAAAGATTAAATTTCCCTAATGTTTACGACGTAGAAGATAATGTTTATAATTCTTTAAAGCAATCATTAGGTGGGGTTAAACCTTCTACTGGTATCAGCACTTATAATTTTTTTAATAGATTTATGAATTTTGAAAGATTAGACTTAATTGGCTTTGACTTTTTTGAAAGTTCTACAAGACAAAGGAATGAACTTGGCCATCTTTATGTTGCTGATCATCATGGTATTGCAGAGATGAAATTTTTTGAAAGTACACGAGACCCTGGAAAAACTTTATTGCATAAAACTGAAGGGCAACGTAATTTTCTACAAAATAATAATATCCCAAAGTATTTTATTAAAAATAAGCAAAGATAATGGCTCGCCGAAATATTAAAAGAATAACCCAAAGCCCGCAGACTTACAACAAAGCAGAAGGCCAATATCCTAGAGTAACTCTTAGGAGTGGGGTAACTAATCCTACAAGAAACTATTACAAGAAACCTTTAACTCAACAAGTTAAGCCGCCTATTAATTTTTTAAATACTGAACTTCCTAAAACTAATAAAGAAGTATGTTTTGTTGTTGGGGGTGGGTCTTCACTTAGCGGTTTTGATTTTGGGAAATTAAATGGATTTGATACTATTGCTATTAATAAAGCAGTAGAGTTTATCCAAAACCCAACATATTTTATTACAACTGATTACTCATATTTTCTTAAAGCAGTATTACCTATAGAGAAAATAAAACAGAAGACACAGCATACTTATTTTGTAGCTAATATGGAACCTCCTTATATGTCTTTTCAAAATAACCAAGTTATTGATACACGTAGAAATTTTGTTTATGAAGATCTTTATCAATATACTGGGGTTATTCAATCTAGCAAGATTACAGGTTTTGGTTCAACTTTAGATGAATTTTCACACGGTAGTAATAGTGGTCATTGTGGAATTCAACTTGCACTGTTATTAGGTTATAAGAAAATTTACTTATTAGGTTTTGATTTAAATACTGAAGGGCAAACTCACTTCCATCAATCTTATAGAGAAATAGATCAAAGATCATTTAAAGCTAAAGCTGGTGTTTATTCTTCTATTTTATTAAATTCATTAGCAGATTATAGTGGATCTCAGCAAATAATAAATTTATCTAATAGCAGCGTTTTAACTACATCTCCACATATACATACAGAATCATTCGCAGGTGTATTGAAAGAACAAGGCATAAAACCTAAGACAGTAATTCTTAATGATAATAGCACACTAGATAATTTAATGGTTGTTGGTTACTATACAGTTAATACACCATACGAAGAAGAAGCTCAAAATTTACTAGGATCCCTTAATAGATTAGGAATTACTCATGATATAAGTGGTGTCCAAACTTTAGGTAATTGGCAAGCTAATACTAGATTTAAAGCAGGGTTTATGTTAGACATGTTAATTAAGCATCCTAGTTATAGACTCTTGTACATTGATGTAGACGCAGTAGTTCATAGTATACCAGATCTATTTAAAAATTATACCTGTGATATCGCTGTAAGATGGCAAGACTTCAGGTGGAGACAAAATGAATGTTTAAGTGGTACTATTTACATGGAGAACAATGAAAGAACTAAGCGTATCTGTGAATTGTGGAGAGATATTAATGTAAATGAAGGCAATGAATCAAATAGGATGGAGCAATGGAATTTAGATACTGTGATTAATAAAATGAAAGCAGAAGATCCAAACTTTACTTATAAGAATCTTCCACCAGAATATACTATGATATTTGATAGTATGAGAGGTATGTATCCTGATATTAATCCAGTGATAGAGCACTTCCAAGCAAGTAGAAGATTTAAGAAAGATGTAAATGAAAAATAAATTATTATGAAAAAAATAAAATTAGGTGTACTTTGTGTAGACGTTAAAGACAAGAGTAATATTTTTAGTTTTACTTCAAATTGTGCATTTCACATATTAAATGAGCTTAAAAAATATGACGATATTGAGATTGTAAAACACTATGTTTCTAGTACATCAGACACGAAAGAACTTTGGTTAAAGGATTTTTCTAAGGTTAATCATTTGTTTGGTATTAATTTAAGGCAGTGGTCATATTATCCTAGTGATAAAGTTGCTATTATTAAATCTAAAATAAAAGGTAAGTTATTTCAGTTTTATGATTCAGGCTCTAGGCGTGAACCTACAGATATTAATTTTTCTTTTTTAGACCAAGGAATAATTAAAAACAAAACATATGAAGATGTTTATGTAGGCTGGTCAGCAGATCCTGATACTTTTTATATAAACAAATTAAAAGATGACAAAACTTTAAATATTTTAATTGATCATTCTCACTTTAGTGCAAACAAAACTGAAGGATATGAAATGTCAGATGAAATAGCTACACAGTGTAATAGGTTTGCAAATTCTACACAAATGTTAGAAATTTTTAACAGAAATAATAATACCACATTTACTTCAGTTAAGGTTAGAAGATTAGTTTCTGGTGGTATAGAAGACTTGGATCTTACTAATAAAGTAAATCTTGATTATTCACATACATCAGTAGGACAACAGCACCTTGCAGATGAATACGCTAAAGCTCATATTTTTATAGCTACACACAAAGAAAGTTTAGGTATGTGTATATTAGAATCTGCAATGTCTGGGTGTTTTGTAATTTCACCAAAAGGTTTTATAAAAGAGCACCAGGTATTACAGCATGTTAACAATTATACATTTAAGACTACTATTGAATGGCAAAATATTGTTGATGCTATTATGCCAATAGAAAATAGAAACAAGGTTGTACACTGGTCTTGGAAAAGATCTGTTAATATTATGTATAATACAATAAAAAGATATGATAATGAAATCAATTAAATTTCCTAGTAAGTACTTAGGTAATGGCGATATCGGTAATCTTCATTTTAAATTTGCAAAAACTTTATTATCATCATTAAGTGAATTTAATGTTATTGATGATGATAATAATAAAGACGAATCTTTATGGCCATCCTTTATTATAGATAATAAAATTATAATGTTTGATTATCAAGATTTTAAATCTTTACATCATAACTATAAGTATTCTGATATATGTCTTAAGACACAGTATACTGATAAAATGAAAGATATTACTAACGTATTCCCATGGTCTCAGATATCTTTTAATGATTGGCCAGGATATTTTAAATTAAGAAAGGAAATTAAATATAGTGCAAAAACAGATCTAGTTCTTAATAACCAAAAACCTTATGGTAATGCTAAAGGAAGGCGAGATACTGTTAGGTTAATGCTTAAAGGAAAATATGGATCTAATGTATCTGCTACATATGATTTACCACAAAATAAATTTTTTGAACAAATTAATGATTGTTTAGTGTACGTGCATGTACCAGGATATAGCAATAATATGTTTGACAGGGCTCATGGGCAAATGTTTGGTTTTGGGTGTTGTTTAATTACAACAGAAATACCTAATACTTTACCAAATAATTTAAAACCAATACCTGGTACACATTATTTAAAATGTAAAGATGATTATAGCGATTTAATAAACTTAATTGAATGGTGCAAAAAAAATAGAGTGGAGTGTATTAAGATTGGAAATAATGCACAACAGCTTTTTGATGAATCGTTAACACCTGATGCAATGAATAAACACCTCAAAAAAATACTAGAATAATATGGAAAGCATAAATATATGTTACTGGGGCTCTAATGGAAACTGGGGAGATGAGGTTAATAAAATAATATGTTCAAAAATATCAGGTAAGGCTGTTAATAAAATATCAACAGAAGAAGAGGCAGCTACGTTCAGATATTATTGTATTGGTAGTATTTTACAATCTGCAAAATCAAATAATTTTGAAGTTTGGGGAACTGGGCTTATGCATAGCAATGGGAGATTACCGTATGCCCCAAATAAAATACACGCAGTAAGAGGGCCACTAACACGAGATCTTTTATTAAAACAAGGTTTTGATTGTCCAGAGATTTATGGAGACCCGGCTTTATTATATCCAATGTTTTATAAGCCTAACATTAAAAAGAAATACCGTTTTGGTATAATTCCGCATTATGTGGATTTCAGTGATCCTTGGGTTCAAAAGTTTTCTAACAATCCAGATGTAAAGATCATAAATATAAAAGATCGTACATGTAATAAATTTATTGATGATATTCATGAATGTGAAATTTTACTATCTTCATCCCTTCATGGTATTATTGCAGGTGATGCTTATGGTATACCTTCATATTGGATTGAATTATCAAACAAAGTTCACGGGAAAGGTTTTAAATTTAAGGATTACTTTTTATCAGTTAAAAGACCTTTAGTTGAACCAATAAGACCTAAGCTTGAAACTAATATAAAAGATTTTAGCAATACTTTTTATGATTATAAAATTGATATTGATTTAGAAAAATTAATGCAAGCTTGCCCATTTAAAAAATAAAGATAAAATGAATATACTTATACCCATGGCTGGAGAAGGATCCAGATTTAAAATAAATGGATATGAATTACCAAAACCTTTAATTGAAGTAGATGGTGAACCTATGATTAAGAGGGCAGTTAAAACATTAAACTTAGTTGGTCGATATATTTTTATTACTCGCAAATATCAAGATGCTAAGAATAATTTAAATCTTAAGAATGTTCTTAATGAAATAGCACCAGGTTGTGTTATTATAGAAATTGATGAACTCACTAATGGATCTGCTGAAACGTGTTTAGTAGCAAAAGATTATATAGATAATTCAGAAGAATTAATAATTACTAACTGCGATCAGTTAATGGAGTGGGATTCATCTATTTTCAATAACTTTATTAAGACTGATATGGATGGTGCGGTTGTTACGTATACTTCCACTGACCCAAAAAATAGTTTTGTTGAACTAAGTAAAGATAATAAAGCTAAGAGAATCGTTGAAAAGGAACTTATATCTGATATTGCTTTGATAGGCTTGCATTATTGGAAAAAGGGTCAAGATTTTATAAATTCAGTTGAAGAAATGATATCTAATGACATAAGACACAAGAATGAGTATTATGTTGCACCTTCTTACAATTCATTAATAGATAGAGGATTAGATATTAGAATATACCACCTAGGCGAAAACCAGTATATACCAGTAGGTACTCCTAATGATCTTAAGTTGTATATAGGTAGAAAAAAGGAATATGATAATGATAAATTAAAAACTTTAATCTGTGATATCGATGGTACTATATTTAAACACATTCATAAATACTCACGACTGAATGAACAACCAGAAATATTAAAAGGAGTAAGAGAAAAAATAGATGAGTGGGATTCTATCGGTCATCGTATTATTCTTATGACAGGTAGAAAAGAATCTGCTAGGAAAGTTACTGAGAAATTTTTGGATGAATTGGCTATTCCTTATGATCAATTAGTAATGGGTGTTGGTAATGGAAATAGAATTTTGATTAACGATAAAATAACCGATGTCTCTTTTGATAGGTCAATAGGAATAAATGTAATAACTAATGGTGGGTTTGAAAAAACTGATTGGGAAAAATACGGACTTTAATGAAAATATTTAGAATAGAAGATATGAAGCAAGGGTGGTTCTTTGGTAACTTTGAACCTTCAGCATATAAAGATAGTAATGTTGAGGTATGCTACAGAATTCATCCTAAAGGTGAACATTGGGAATGGCATTATCATAAAGAAATTACAGAAGTAAATTTACTAATTAAAGGAAAAATGATAATGCATGGTCATACGTTAACATCAGGAGATTTATTTACTATAGAGCCTTATGAAATATCAGATCAAGAGTTTTTAGAAGATTGCGAAATAATTTGCGTAAAGACAAAAAACAAACCTAATGATAAACATATAATAAAAGTAGAAGGATGATTTTAATTGCACACAGAGGAAATGTACAGGGATCTAAGCCTACTTTAGAAAATTCACCAGAATATATTCAAAACGCAATAAACTTAGGCTATGCTGTAGAAGTAGATGTATGGTGTAATTCTAATTGCTTATCACTAGGTCATGATGAACCTACGTATGAAATAGGAATACAGTGGATAATGGAAAGATCTAATAAATTATGGATTCATTGTAAAAATATAGAAGCTATAGAATATTTTAGTAAATTCATAGATGATGTTAATTATTTTTGGCATGAAGGTGATGTTTTAACCTTAACCACCTCTGGTTATATTTGGTCAACGTATAATATAGATAAAGGGATATTAGTTATGCCAGAAACATTTAATACTTCCCCTACTGAAAATACTTTAGGTATCTGTAGTGATAATATTAAATCATACAAAAATTAAATGAAAACTGCAATTTTATTATCTGGGCACTTTAGAAATTTTGAAGAAATTATTCAAAATTTTAAATCTAATCTTGTAGATCCAATTCATGAAGTATCAGAAGTGGATATCTTTATTCATTCATGGGATAACAATCTAAACAAAAATTCTGAAAAATCATTAGAAAAAACATGGTATAATAAAGGTATTATTACTATTGAGGATGTGCATTCATTATTTAATAGCAATGGACTAAAGGTTAAAAATATTATTTTAGAAAATCAAAAATACTTTGTAAAAAACATTAATCTTGATAGTTGGTTAATTTCTAATACTAAAAACCGAACATTTCATAATAAAAAAGACTCGGAGTATATCATTAATTGGGTTAGGATATTATTTTACCAATATTATGGACAGAGTAAATCATTATCATTAATAAAAAATCTATCTGAGTATACCCATATAATTAAAACAAGACCTGATATGCTTTATGAAAAATTTGATGTTAATCTTTTAAAGCTAAAACAATTTTTTCCATTTTCGCATCAAAAGGGCGGTGTTAATATTAATAATTTATTTTTTGGTGGTGAAGTAGGGACTATGACTAAGATATTATCTTATTGGAGTGAAGTTATTTTTAAAGATAAAAAAATCAATTTAGATATATTAAACTCATATCACCCTACAGATATAAACTTAAATCAGCTGTTTAGATCTTATATTACAAAGACATTAGGTATAATTCCAGATTTTGTAAAATACAATCCTAAAATTTACAGAAGCTCAAATAGCATAATAACAATTAAATAATAAACAAATTATTAAAAAAACATATAGATAATTATGGAAAATTCAATAAAAGAATTAATACAAAAAGAAATAGAAGCAATAGGAAATATACCTGTTGATTTTAGTTTTGAGTTAGCTGTTAATAAAATTAGAAGTAAGGTACATAGCTTAGGGCAGTATGGAAAGGTTGTAATGTCAGGCATGGGTAAGGCTGGGCAAATAGCTTTAAACATTTCAACAACATTATGTTCTACTGGAACTCCTGCTGTTTATTTACACCCAAGCGAAGCACAGCATGGAGACTTAGGAATTCTACAAGAAGATGATGTCCTTATTCTTTTATCAAATTCTGGTAAGACTAGGGAAATCTTAGAATTAATTGAATTATCTAAAAACATGTATCCTCATATCAGTATTATTTGCATAACTGGTAAAAAAGAAAGCCCGCTAGCAAATGCATCTGATATAGTTTTGCATACAGGTGATGCCAACGAGATCTGCCCATTAGGATTAACACCAACTGTATCAACAACGCTTATGACGGTAATTGGAGACATCTTAGTAGTTGAATTAATGAAAAAGATTAAATTTTCAAAGAAGGAATATTCTAAAAGACATCACAGCGGTTACTTAGGGCAAAGGAGCAAAGAAGAAAAATACCCAAAGGGTAGTTTATTGGATGAGCTACCGCCTTCGGATTATCAAATGGGAAATTAATATTAGCAATGAAATTATCTCATAGCGTAGGGAACACCCCGCTCATACCTATCACTATTGGTAAATACACAGTTTGGTGCAAGTGCGAATTTATGAATCCTAGCGGTTCTGTTAAAGATAGGATGGCAACATATATCTTAAATGATGCTGAAGATAGAAAGCTTATTGAGCGAGGTGATACTTTAATAGAAGCAACCTCAGGCAACACTGGAATTGCCTTTGCGATGTTAGCAGCAGAGAGAGGGTATAATATGAAGATTGTTATGCCATCTAATATGAGCGAAGAGCGGAAGCAAATGCTAAAGTTTTATGGCGCTGGTCTTATACAAGTAGACCCAGGAGATTTTGATGGAGCAATAGAAATGAGAGATACTCTAGCAGAATCTTTTGGGTGGTTTAATTGCAATCAATTTCATAATCCCTTAAATATAGAAGCTCACTACAAAACAACTGGCCCTGAGATTGATAAACAATTCAGAGATTTGCACCAAGGTGAGGATGATTGGATTCAAGGTTTCGTTGTTGGTACTGGGACGGGTGGTACGATCATGGGGGCTGGTAAGTACTTAAAGAAACGATTCCCTGGTATGGATTTAGTAGCAGTTGAACCTGCAGAATCAGCAGTCATGTCAGGAGGAGAGCCTGGGTTACATGGAATACAAGGAATTGGAGATGGTAGTAAATTTCTAGTTGATATGAAAGTGATAAATGAAGTAATGACAGTATCAACAGATTGTGCAAAGGCTACAGCAAGACATTTGGCAAAGAATTATGGTTTGTTTGTTGGTATTAGTGCAGGGGCTAATGTTATGGCTGCCTTTACATGGTTGAGGGATAATAATAAGACAACTGCAGTAACTATACTTTGTGATAGAGGCGAAAGATATTTAAGTTGCCTGTAAACAATCTCAACATAAAGTTATATAATAATAAATAGATCATGTTTAAATTATTCAAAATAATAAGAAGCTGGTTTCAACCAACACAAGCAGGCCCTTTTGATTATTCACCTGACGGTTTTACTAAAGCTAGGAGATGGGCAAAACGACAACACCATCCAGAATTCCCAAGTCACCCGAGGCTGTCATTATGGGATTATGTAAAAGGCAATTGGATTGATTCAGAATATAAGTTAAATGAAATCAATAAAGTTAAAACAAAAAAGAATAAAAGTATATAATTAATATGGAAGGACAAAAAATGAATGTGGATATTGATTCAACAACAGAAATCGTCTGTGATGACTGTGGAAATAATGTCTTTACACCTGCCTTCTTTTTAAGAAAGGTAAGCAGATTTGTATCACCTGATGGTAAAGATAGATTATTACCTCTAGATACAATGTCTTGTAATAAATGTGGTAATGTTAATAAAGAATTTCAGTCAGCATCACCAAAACCTAAAATAAAAACAAATAATTTAAAAGATGAAAAAAGTAACTAATAAAGATACCGGGCGAGTTGTTAACATCGTGGATAACTCTCATGATAAATATGATTCACCTGAAGGCCAACAGGCATTAAAGGGTGAAGTAGTTAATGAGAATCCTCGTAAGATGAGTGAAATCATTAAAGATAAAAAGGAAGCATTACAAAAGAATGAAGATTTACTTAGAGATCTTCAAACTAATGAATATGATATTCCAATGACATCACCAAAGCTTTATAAGCAACTTATGAAGTTTCTAGAAAAAGATGCTGACTGGGGGCATACAACTGCAACTGGTTTAGTAATGTTATATTCTAATCTTAAAGAAAATGCTAAAACAGTTCAAGCTAAAGACTGGGATGGTATCGTTAAATTAAGAGGTACGAGTATTACTATTCTATGGTCAATGGTAACATCAATGAAAGGAAGAGGATTCTTTGAAGCTAGAAACTTTATTGAACTAATGGCTGCATTCGGGCAAGATCTTTCTCAGGTAGTTCAAAAAGTTCATGAAGATAATCAAGAGCTAAGAGATAACCACGTAAAGTTATCAGAACTAGATACTGAGGTTAATCACCCTGATGTTATTCTTGATGTTGCAATTGATGCGTACAATGAAGCTGAGGCAGAATTAACTAACTTAATGAATGAAGTTGACCCTGTAGTTGAAACAATATAAGTATGGGATTCCACAAAAGGCGTGTCGATAATGATCAAGTCATTAGGTTATATGAAGATGGTGGAGTTCAAAGAATTATAGATTGGTACACTAAAGGTGTAGATGCAATCATGACAGAAGCTGGCCTCGCTACAGAGGTCAGCTCTGTTCTTTCTAATAATGATTGGATAATACAAGCACAAGAAAAAGAAATAATTAAACTTATTCAAAAATATCTAGGTATTGTTGATAGCAAAAAATAACTTTTTGTTTGTTGAATAAATAAAGAAAACATTGTTATATGCAACACATACCAGACTACCAACAATTTAAGAAAAATATTACCGAAGGTAAGGTAAACGAAGGTAAAGGTCAAGATCTAGCAGACAAATATGTTGCTAAACTTAGATCTGAATTTAAAAAACTCAATGATGATGAGTTAGATGAGTTTAAGAAAACTATTGCCAAGTCATTAGATCTTAAAGAATCAGTTAATGAAGGTAAAAATGCCCAAGAAACTATTATTGATGGTTTAAAGCTATCATTCCAAACATTCTTTGAAGCTGGTGTAGAATCAGATTATAAAATGTTTGAAAAGTTTTGGAAGAGAGATTATAAAGATTTAGTAAACGCTGCTGCAAAGATTAAAGTAAGTATGCGTGAATCAGTTAATGAAGCCCAATTTAAACATATTAATAAAAGCGAGCATAAAATTAAACTTGCAATAAAAGATGTTGAAAAGAAATCAAGACTGAAAGTTAATAGAGATAAAGAGCCAGAATATGAACAGCTATCTCTTAATAAAATCATGTTATCAAAAGTACTTGGCCGTGAAAGGTTAGGTAAAGAGCATGTTGCAGCCTGGGAAAAGCTAAAGAAAGAATATGAACTTACCGAATCAGTTAATGAAGCTAAAATGGATAAAGAGTTTGCGGCTATTGCTGCCTCAGTTAAAAAGCACGATTTGCTTATGAAAATATCAAACGAACTTTTCCCAAAAATAGCTAAAGAGCAAAAAGATGGTAAATTTGTAAACTTTAAACCTTTATCTCAAAAACAAAGAGATCAAGTATATGCAGAGTTTACAAAACGAGTTACAGATGCACTTAAAGAATCAGTTAATGAAAGGTTTAAGCATAATGATATGTACGCTATGTTAGATATAGCAGCACAATATAGTTCAACACAACACCAAGCTGCAAATCAAATGTGGAGTGATGAGCAAGATTTATATGACTACTTAAAGTCAGACCACATTCCTAAAAAATATCATAAAGATTTTTATAATGATGTTAAGAGAAGATTTAAAGGTGTAAATGAATCAGTTAATGAAGGACAAAACAATCCAGTAGATAAAAAATTCATTAGAGATTGGGAAAAACTTTGTCTAGCAATGATAGGCCGATTGAAAATAGATATGAGAAAAGCACCAGTAGAATCCAAATCGTTATTCACTAAGAATATTAAGAGAATAGAAGATGTGCTAGACGTACCAACTGAAATATCTTATTTTACAGAAGGCAATGGTCTAGTTAAAGAAGGTTTATCTAAATCAGCTATTAAAAAACAGATTAAGATAGTAAGCAAAATGATCGAAGATGAAGAAGGCGGAGACGGCGAACCTTTAACTAATGAAACACTACAAGATTTAGGAAGAGAACTTATAAGACTTAAATCTTTAATAGAATCATATCGTATGTCTTAATCATGAAATTTGTAAAAGGCTTTAAAGATTTTGATAAAGTATCTGAAGAACTTAAGTATCATGTAGATAATGGTATAGGTTTAGATGATAGTGTTTTTCGTTTAGGATCTGATGCTCATGATAAATTATTTGAAGAAGCTAAACAGTATTGGGATAAAGGAAATCTAGTATTAAAAGGTAAAAGTGGTTTCATGGCTAAAAACCTTGAGGTTGGGACTAAAGCCATATATAAAGATAGAAAATCAGGTAGAACTAAAAAAGTTAAACTTGATTCACCAGAAAGAGGTGGCAATAAAAAGTTTATTGTTTATCGTAATAGTGGAAGAACTGATAAAGAAACTGGATCGATTGTAGCTAAGAAAATAGAATGGGGAGATCCAGGATTATCTGTAAAGAATGATGATCCAGGCGCGTCTGCTAGTTTTTGGGCGAGGCACCAGTGCGATCAAAAGAAAAAGATGGATCCAAATAAACCTGGATTTTGGGCATGTTATGGACCAAGCTTATTTGGAAAGCAACTAGGACTTAAAAGTACTCAACCTTGGTAAAATATAAAAAGAAAATTAGTATAATGAAACACATACCAACATATAAAGATTTTAAACAGCTTCTAACTGAAAGTGCATTCGTGTTACCAACTGTCGCTAATTCAGCTAAGCTTAATCAAGCCGCTGATATAATTACATCTTTTTTAAATAAGAAAACAAAGAAGGACTTTAAAAAATATCCATTTGTAGTTTATTCTAATGGAGAGCCTGGTGTTATGATATACAGTGCAAAAGATTCTTCGGCTGTAAGAATTGGTAGCAAGGGAGCAAGCAGAGGTCCAGGTATAATTGGAGATCTTGCATATTTTTCAGACGCAGCTAAACCAAAAGCTGACTTTGTTATGAGTAGTGATAATTTCCCTATTGTTTCTTTACTTAATGAATTTGGTAAATTGATTAATGACCCTGCTTATGCAAGAGAAGTTGAGACAATAGCAGAATCAGTTAATGAAGGTAGAGGAAAGTTACTATCTTCACAAGAAAAGAATCTAGTAACAAAGATGTTAAGAGGTGGTAGTAGTGCTGCTGATATTTCTAGAAAACTTGAAGTTTCTTATGGGCAAATCTTAAAGCTTAAAAGAAATGAAACTATAACTGTTGATGAGATTCCTGCTATTAAAGTAAATGAAGAAACTCTTGATGATAAAGTTAAATTCTTAGACGAAACTTTACTTGATATTTATGATATTACAAGAAAGGTTGCCGCAGGTGCATTTAATTCATTAATGATATCTGGTAGAGCTGGTACTGGTAAAACTTTTAAAGTAGAGAAAGGTCTTAAAGATGAGGGTTTAGTCCAGGACGAGGATTATATGATTGTATCTGGAGCAGTATCAGTTATTATGATGTACAAGAAACTATTTCAATTTAATAACAAGACTTTAGTATTCGATGACTGTGATGCTGTCTTTAGAGATGAGAACGGTCGAAACATTTTAAAGGCTGCGTTAGATACTAAAAAAATTAGAAGGATTAGTTATCTTAAAAAGAGTAGTCTAGTATTTGACCCTAAAGATTTTGATATGGATCCTGAAGGAGAATTGAATGCAATTGAGAGTGGGTTAGTGCCTGCGTATTTTGATTTTGGTGGTAGAGTAATCTTTATATCTAATTTAAGCAAAGATAAAGCTGATCCTGATGGGGCTATCCGTTCAAGATCTATTCTTATTGATGTTAATCCTGATGATGCTACATTAATGAAAAGAATTGAATTGCTACTTCCTTATCTTGAGCCAAAAGAAATGGCAATAAAAGACAAGAAAGAAATTTTTGAGTTTATGAAAAAGGCTAATGATGTATCAATGAGAACTTTTGTTAAGGCTGCTGGTTTTAAAATGGCAGGTTTACCTAATTGGGAAAGAATGGCAAAAAGATATTTATAAGATATATAAAAAAATCTATAAAGATAATGAAAAATTTTAAAACATATAAAAACTTTAAAGTAGATGAATCAGTTACTAGATCCAAAGAGAAGTTCAACGTAATTGTTAAAAATACGGGTGAAATCATAGACGATGGTTTGCCTAAAGACTTGGCTCTGAAACTAGCTGCAAAAAAGAATGGATGGGTCATTAAGAAAGTAGATAAATCAGTTACTGAAAAGTTTATGGATTCACAAATAGATCAGATTGCACAGAAAGAATTTGGTATGGATTACGATCAATTAGGAAAGGGAGAAAAGGAATGGGTTCGTGATGAAATAGATAATATGACCGAATCAGTCGATGAAGCTAAAGAAGATCCAATCGTTACGTTATTAAGACAAGGTAAATTCGCTTCAGTTGGTTTGGGTGAGGCTAATTTAATACACCTCTCCGATGCATTTGATGCTATAGGTGATGAACAGGCAGATGCTATAGCAAGTCATTTAAATATGGCCATAGAGCTTATGCAAGAGAGAGAGAAGAAATCTGCGGTTCCTCACATGAACAAATTCAATAAGGCGTGTGTAAAAGAACTTAAGTTAATGAAGAAGCAAGGCTTAGCTGAATCAGTTAATGAAGCAGCACCAAGAATAACAAACTCTAAAGAAACTGATGCTTTACTAGATCTAAGAGACAGGGTTGCAAATTCTAGCAAAGGTGGTTCAAGTAGATATAGCAAAGAATTTGATAAGGCTAAAACTAAAGCTTTGCGAGCAATAGAACAAATGTTAACTTATACAAAAATTGGAATTTAATAATGAAACACCTTAAACGATATACCAAATTTGTGAATGAAATGCATGAGATGCTAGAAGCAGTATACATCCCTCCAAATGTTAAAGAATTTGCAAAAAGGAAAGGAGTAATGCATATAGTTAAAATGGTAGCCGGGTGGGCAGAGAAAGCAGGCAAAAGAATAAATGGTGGTACTGCAATTGGTAAAAATTATGATACTTTAATTTTAGATCTAAGACACCAAGGAAGTGAGATACGTATTAATTTAGGTAGTGATGATATAACATTACATGGTCATGAAGTTACAGATGCTAAATCTTTTAAGAATGCTCTTGCTCTTAGTGAAAGTATTATAAACGAGGCAGCATATAAAGTACCAGCATCTGATTTTGGCAAATCAATGTGGAAATATTATCAAGTAAAAGGAGAAAAGACATGGAGAGTTCATGGTGAATATGCAATAGACCAGGTTAAAGGAGACAATAATCCTGAAGAAAGAGACGTTGTTTTCTTTGAGGCTTTTCCTGCTGGGAATGATATTTATGTTAAGATTGGTGGAATCAATAATCTAAAGAAGTCTAATGCTTCTACAGCTGGAAAGAATTTTGCAACAACTGCTGAAGAATTTGGAGAAGACCCTGAATCAGTTTCATCAGAAGCTGCTAAATTTCTTACAGACAAAGACCATCTTAAGTGGCTAAATAAAAATGCAAAGTCTGAAGGTCAAAAAATCAAATTCATTATGAATGACGATTATACTGAAGTAATTAAAACTCTTATAAATAAAGCACTAGGACAATGAAAAATTTTAAAACATACAGGAAGTTTATAACAGAAGCTTATTCTGATGAACAAAGAAAAGAATTAGCTGATAAAGGTTTAGCGTTATCTGATGGTAGTTTTCCTATTAAAGATTTAAAAGATCTTAAG
>TARA_R110002126_G_C10489545_1_pt1 | contig 20033 bp, 23 predicted proteins | sample TARA_R110002126 | Tara Oceans TARA_R110002126 (sample SAMEA4397536) | marine metagenome | biome: Polar Biome; feature: [DCM] deep chlorophyll maximum layer (ENVO:01000326); material: water (ENVO:00002006), including particulate matter (ENVO:01000060) such as... | depth 30 m
GTACTGCTATGAACACGCAGACTTCGTAGACTTGTGGAGATACAAGATGAACAAGCTCACACCTAATTTCTTCTATGCTCCTAGTCAAACGGAGATGGCAATTTGGTTACGTCAAGTGTGTGAGTCCTATTGATAATATCAATGAAATGCAATGAGTCATGCCATTTAAAAAAGGAACGAGTGGGAATCCAAAAGGGAAACCAAAGGGATTAAAGAACAAGGTCACAGAGGAGGCGAGAGTCATCTTTGTAGATGTGATGGAGGGTGAGGTCGGAAACATCAAAGACTCCCTTCAGTTGCTTCGTGAGGAGTCTACAGAGAAGTATCTGAAAGCACTCAGCTCTCTCTTCCCTTACTTCATGCCTAAGCAATCAGAGATGGATGTGACTATAAACGATGAAATCAAACCTCCCTCATGGTTCGAAGATGAAACAATCGAAGACGTACTATGACCTTCTAGGTTGCAAAAATAGGGTGGCTGTTTTCCAGGGCGGCACAAGATCGGGCAAGACTTGGTCAATTCTCACTTGCTTGATTCAATGGTGTTACACCTATCAAAATGCAGGCTACTCGATTGACGTAATTAGGGAGAGCTTTCCTTCTTTGAGGGCATCAGTCATGCGTGACTTCTTCACCATACTAAACAATGAAGATTGGTATGATGAGCGAAACCACAACAAGACCGAGAACACATATAACCTCTTTGGAAATACATGGTGTTTCATTGCCGCTTCCGAGCCTCAGAAATTAAGGGGAGCGAAACGAAATTTTGCTTTTCTGAATGAGGCTAATGAACTGTCATTGGAATCCTTTCGTCAAATCAGCCTTCGTTGTACGGACAAACTCATCTGCGATTTCAACCCGTCGATGGAGTTCCATTGGTTGTACGATGAGGTCATTCCGAGAGATGACTGCTCGTTCTTTAAAAGCACCTACTTAGATAATCCCTTCCTTGGGGAAGAAACAATTAAGGAGATCGAACGACTTAAAGAAACTGATGAAGACTACTGGAGAGTTTACGGATTGGGAGAGAGGGGTAAGAGTAGGGCGACCATCTTCAACAGTCACATCTATACAGAACTTCCTGAAGATGCAAAGCTAGTCGCATGGGGAATTGATTGGGGCTTTAGTGCAGACCCAACAGCATTAGTGAAGGTGTCGATTCGTGACAACGAACTATACATTGAGGAGCATCTGTATCAAGGCGGCATGACCAACTCGGACATCATCGCTCACTTGAGAGAGTGCGGAATTGCAAGACACGAAGAGATAATTGCAGACTCAGCAGAACCCAAAGCGATTCACGAGATACACCGAGGAGACAGCCAAGGAGGGTTTAATATTAAGCCTGCCAAAAAGGGGGCTGACTCAATACGTATAGGCATTGACTTGATGCGAAGACACAAGCTCTACATCAAGGACACGAGCCTAAACATTCAGAAGGAGTTTAGGAACTATAAGTGGAAGCAAGATAAAGACCTGAGAACACTTCCAATTCCAGTCGATTCTTTCAACCACGCGGTGGACGCTGTACGCTATGTATGTCTCAACAAACTCTTGCGAAAGCAAGGCACTTACGTAATCCAATGAAAATCATATTGCCTGACGACTATTCGGAAATCACCGTTGGTCAATACAAGAAGCTATGGAAACTCTACGAGAAAGAGGAAGATGCATACGTTGCACAACGGAGGTGTATTGAACTGCTTGCCAAGCTAGAGGAAGGGGCGTTGAAGAATGCATCCTGGGAAAGCATTGAGAAAGCATCGGGAACAATCAATTGGCTAATAAGTGAACCCGACCCCTTTACCTTGAAACTTCCTTTGGTAAGGAGATTTCGATTGAATGATGTAGACTATGGATTCATTCCTGATTGGTCAAGGTTAACGGTTGGAGAGTATGCAGACCTTGAGACGCTTTGTCGAGATGGTATGTTTGAGGTATTGGAAAAGGTTTGTGCGTGTCTATTCAGAGAGGTGGTCGAAGAGAAGGGCGAAGGATACAACATCCGATCTTATACGAACAGCAAGAGGAGGTCTGAGGCCATGCTTGATTTGCCAATGAACATAGCAGTTGCTGCGATTGTTTTTTTTTGTCGCATAGAAGAGGAATTAATTTCCACTACGCAACGCTCTTTGCAGGAGATGGAGAAGGCTCAGGAGATGGCCTCCACCAAAAGTGGGGGTGGTATGGCATCCTGTACCAGTTGGCTCAAGGCGATATTTTAAAAATGGATGCCGTCCAAAATATATATATAGAGCAAGCCCTTACTTTTATGGCTTACGAGAAAGACCTGAACCTCCAAGACAAAGTGAAAATCTGATGCAAACAGTAGTTGACATAAATAAGACGTTCCAAGATATAGTGAACGAACACGACCAACTCAAGAGCTTTCACACCTTTAGCCTGGACAGGTTAGACATGGAGAAACTCGACGTTGACAAGTACCCCCTTCTGTACGCTCAATGTAGTGCGGCTGATTTGGATGCAAGCGTGACGACATTCACCTATGAAATCATAGTCGCTGACCTTTGCATTGAAAAGCAGGATGAGCTTCTGACTCAGATTTATGCTGAAACATTCCTTATCCTTCAAGACGTAGCAGCCAAGTTTCGCTTTGCGATTTACGATGGCAACACCACGGTTGACAGTATGTGGAACTTTGACTTGCCTTTAGCGTGTGACCCATTCACGGCAAGATTCGACAACCTCTTAACGGGATGGTCAACACAGTTTGACATCAGGCTTCCAAACGTCATCAACCTGTGTGATGCGCCGTACCAATAAGCTTCAACTATTTATCGATATTGACGGAGAGAAAACCCCTATTGAGTTTGACTTTCTATCCAAAGCCCTGAACCGAATCGGTGACACCGTTGTAAGTATTGCGAGGAAGGAGCTTAAAAAACAAGGCAAGGTCGTTACGGGAAACCTGAGCAAGTCGCTTTACTATTCCATCGAGGGGTCAAAGAATAGCATCGAACTCGTATTCCAAGGGGACGTTCCTTATTGGGACTTCGTAGAGCAAGGAGTTCAAGGTGCTAACCCCAACAAGCCCAAGCCCAAGAACGGGAAGAGCAAGTTGCCTTATAGTAACCGCGCACCCAAAAGTCCATTTAAGTTTGGCTCAGGTAAGAAGCAAGAATCATCAGGAACTTTAAGAGGAGGCATCGATCGGTGGGTAGTTCAAAAACCATTTGGTAAGGTGCGAGATGAAAAAGGAAAGTTTGTAAAACGGAGTCAATTGGTTAGGGCAATTAGTGGGAACATTTATAACTATGGAATCGCTCCAAGTGATTACTATGCAATAGCTTTAGACAAAGGTTGGAAGCGTTCAAAGAGAAGACTTGGTATTGCAGTTGGAAGGGATTTTGCGATGTTCGTACAAAAAAACATGACTGGTATATATACTATTAAAATATCTCTATAATGGCGTATACAGTAAATCAATCCACCACAGGTCTACAAGGCGCATGGGATGACCTTATCTACGTTGTCAATGACACGACGAACACGGCTGAACCTGACTATAGATATATATGCTCAATCAGGGTAGGGGGTGCTGAGTTGATGAAGCTCAAGCAATTGCCTAACAACGCAAACGCGGCAGTCTTCAATACGCAAAGAGTGTGTGAGGGGTATGTCTACCAAGATGACAACCCGTACCAATTAGGAGCAATTGATTTGAATGGGGACGTTTCTACAACTGAGATTTTCTCAACCAACACTTCTGCACTCCAGACTTTCACCATGCGTTTTGGTTATGAGTTTACCACTTCTCCTGGGACTGCTCCAACGGTGGTGTTGACAGATGCTTTTGACACAGAAGTTGTTGTGGTCAATGGTCAGTTTATTAGCGCAACTCAATCTTCACCGAGTAACGGTTCATCGCCATATGAGATGAATGGTGTATCTCCACAAAAACTCCTTCTTAGTGATATACCGATTGTGCAACCAAACACCGGATATATACCTTTCCCATATGTATGCAAGACAAGTATTCTTTATAGAGATATAGGCACAGAAAGCCAATACCGAACTATGCCAAGTGCATTGGCTTTTATAAATGGAACGGACTTAAACTCAATTGCAGCTTATATGCACGTAAGCTATTATGATGGAGCGATCGCTTTAAACACAGGCTACTTTGAGAATGATGCACTTCAAGGAGGGGCTTTCCCTACAGCGTCATTGACCGATTCTCAGTCTCTGATTTATGTAGGTGTCGGGACATACAATTTAAATACCCAAGCTATAGACACGAGCCTTAGACCAAGTGATGCAGGCAACTCAGGTTGGACGCACTATGACGTTCAAATGGCAAGCAGCACAACCCTATCAGGAAATAAGGTTTCCGCCTGTTACAGATTTGAGAGGGTCAGTTGTGGCCGATATATAACGCCCAATCAAGTGTTCTCTTTGCATTGGTGGAATAGCAAAGGAGGGATTGACAACTTGCCCATGCTAGGTAAAGTCGTGGAGTCTCAAACTATGGACAAGAAATCTTATCGAACATCAGGAGGCAACAGTTTCGATGCTACTGGGATAGGCAATACCGCATACAAGCGGAATTCTTACTCAGGAGGCAAAAGAAGTACGGATGTCCACACGACTACAACCTATGAGTTGAGTACAATTGGGGGCGACCCTGAAATTCTTACCCCTATGATTCAATCACTATTGAATAGCCCACGAGTTTTCCTTTGGGGAAAAGGTGTCTTTGGCTTGAACTATTCACAAGATCAAACAGGTCTTGTTCAAGCATTTGTAACTGACACGAGACTTGTGATGAAGTCAGGAGTTAATGACCAAGCATCGAGTTATAAAGTGGTAGTTGAAATCAGCAGACGTAGAGTCAACGGTTAATGGTACAGGTACTCGCATTCAATCAAGAGAATTCTACTCAGGTAGAACTCGATGTTCCTGAAAAAGCAATTGAGCTGAACTATCAGTTCATGGACATCGACAACCCGATGCGAAGGGCAAGCCCCTATTCGTTTCGATTCACTTTGCCAAGCACTAAAGAGAACGACAAATTCTTCTCTTTCTACTTTGACGCGAACATTGCTGACGGAACATTTAACGCTACGAAAAGCACCGAATGTGTTATCTATGTTGATGGCATTCTCCTTATGCAAGGAAGTCTTCAGATGTTTTCGGTCACAGATAGGGGGTATGAGGTAAACATCTTAGAGCAGATCGCAGATGTCTTTGAACAAATTCAAAACCTCACTTTTCCTCAACTCTTTACTAATGACGCAGGAGCAATTGATACGGACTTAGACCACGCCTTAACATGGGATAACGTCAAAAATTCTTGGGTAACTACAAATGACATCACCACGGGATTAGTGGGTGATGGGACAATTGTTTACCCTCTACAAGATGGAGGTCAGAACACCATGTCCACAGAGGAAGGAACAGGAACAGGGCTTGGTTTTGTGTATCCGTTTGGCATGGACGAATCGCAGTTGCCACTTAGAATATTTAAGCCGGCCATTCGGATTGCTTATCTCGTTGAGTACATTTTCAATCGCTTTGGGTATGCCGTAGACAGCAACTTTTTAAACTCAGCAGACTTTCAGAAGGTCTATATGTTTCTTGCGCTTCATACTCCAGGAACTATTGGAAGGGCGACATACGGATTCAAGGTCGGTATAAGCGAGGACATCTTAATAAACGCAGGGGAGGCAAGTCTTTGGACACCGATTCAGTTCAATGTGGAATCAGGCGACACCTTCTATGACCCCGACGGACTAATAACAGGCAATGCTTTTGTCGCTCCCTTTGATGGGATTTATTCATTTGAGACAAATATTTGTGTAGAAAGCTCAACGATTTCACCATATAGTGTAAGCGTCCAAATTAGCATTGACAACTCAATACTTATACCATCTCAACAAACCACGGTAACGGGGAACGTAGCGACGATTGTAAATAATGTTTGGTCAATATATGTTTATCAAGGACAGAGTTGCGTGGTTTACGCGGCTATAACTAACTCTCTCGACCCGGTTACGATTCTACAGACAATGCCAGGGGTTTCGCCCTTGTCAATGACGTACTTCCAACTGACTTATTTCATTACAGATGCAGACACTTTTGTCGATGTCTCTCAAAACTTCCCTGATATTGAAGTTGGTAAATGGCTGAGGGCTATAGTTGAAAGGTTCAACCTAGTTATCATTAGCGACAATGAGAATCCAGGCGTGATGAAGATTGAGCCGTGGTCAGACTATTGGGCAGAAGGGACGACCAATAAAGATTGGACAGAAATTGTAGACCAAGACTCTATCAATATTTCGTCAACCTTAGAGTTTCAAAAGAAGGTATACGAATTTACAGATGCAGAGGGCAAGAACTTTTTGAATCTATGGTGGCAAAACCAATACGATTGGATTAAAGGAAAGTACACCTACCTGAATGATTCCGATCTTGTAACTGAGAAAGCCACAACTTCGCAAGTCTTTCAGCCTTACCGAAATCGCAAGATTTTCCCTGATGCGGCAGGTCAACAGTCGAGCGTCATTCCAAATGTTTTAGTCCCTACTTTTTGGGATTGGGCAACAGGTTCTGATGAAGACTGGGCGCAGAAACAATGGGTCGAAAACAAGCCTGTTCTCGCTTACTATAACGGTTTGCAAGACATCGGAAACGGAGGTCAATTTAATTTTGGGGGAACGCCATATTCAACGTATCCATACTTTTCTGAGTACAATGAAGTAGGCGTAAGCCTTACCACGAAGTGTCTGAATTGGGGTTATGATTGGCCTGACAATTTCAACTCCCCTTTTATAAGCGGAGGCATTACAGGAGGCACGACTCTGAACTATGTTTTTCATACATACTGGTCGCGGCTATTTAATGAAGTGTACTCTCCTGATTCGAGAGTCATGACTTGTAAAGTCAATCTGACTTATGCTGAGGTCTACAATCTCAAGTTCAATGACAACCTTTATATAGACGGGGCATTTTGGAAAGTGTTAAGCATTACCAATTATCAAATTGGAGGCAATGGATTAGCCAACGCCAAACTTGTTAAAGTCATAAATAAACCAACCGGTAGAATCTCACCCGAATGTGGGAGTCATCCATCAGGATTCAATACAGACGGGACAGTTAGTTTTGTAAGCGACTCCACAGGTGACCCAGTAAGCCCGACTGAAACTTGCTGTGTACTCAATGGATTTGTTTGGGATAACGCAAACAACGTCTGCTTCTCTCGTAATGCAGGAGGAGGTAGTGGCGGTCATGGAGGTGGAGGAAACGGAGGGGGAGGAGTTGGAAATCCCGATACTCCAACAGGCTCTGTCATAAATACGCCCAATTCATACACGGATTTTGCAACCTCTAAGGTCACCACGTTTCAGCAAGACGGGGTGGTAGGTGCAAACATTAGCGCAAGAATCTATGCGACTACCGATGGAACAACTCCTGTAGCGGCTCAAACGGATTTTGGGGTGTCTGCATGGACAGTTCCACTAGACTCCGTTATGCTCGTTAGGGTTCAGGCAGTTGCAGTTGAAACAGGAGGCACAGCAGGGACGATAGGGAACTCAGTTTCACAGCAAACTCAAGCCTCAATAGCGAACACTCGCACCTCATCTTCAGCGCAAGTAACAGCTCGAAATGTAGGAACAACAACTGTACTCGCTGAAAACAAAGATGCCTCAACGAACGCAGCCATAAGCATCACTTCAACTCAAGTAAGAGTGGGCGGTGACACCTCGTTTGGAGTGAGTTGTGTTGGGTCAACGAATGTGAAAATGTCTTGGTTCATTGACTTAGAGTTAACCACCATGCAAATTGCAGGAGACTCTAATATCTTGGGACGACCGATCTTCTACAACCTTGACCCAACCGAAATAGAATACGGCAACTTAGCAGGGAATGTCATAATGGATTACAATTTGTAAATCATGAAGTATTGGATGAACGCAGTAGGGTATGCATTACCCACAACGATACGCATCATGCATCATCAGAGACTAAAGGGAAGTCCCCTCTTTAGTTTGTGGTATGGGCGTTATAGTTTGAAGGTGGGGTTTTGGAAACAAATTAGACTTCTATATCAAAATGGCTACAGTAGAACAAATAAAGATTGAGCTTATCGCAGAGGAATCAGCTACCGAGCCAATCAAAAAGGTAACGGAGGCAACGCGCGAACTCCGTAGAGAAACTAAGAAAACGACTCGCAATTCAAAAGCTGGCTTTTCGGAGATTTCAGACTTGTTCGGGTCTGTCCTTCCTCGTAGTATGCAGCGATTGCTTCGAGGATTTAAAGGAACACAGAGACAAGTCGGAAGGCTTTCCAAATCCTTTAAGGTGCTTAAAGCAGCATGGGCTTCTATTGGTATCGGTGTCATTTTGATAGCAATGGAAGAGCTTATCTCTAACTGGGAAAAGTATTCGGAAGTATTAGGCTTTGCTAATAAAGAGCAGGAAAAGGAACTACAACTCCAAAAGAAAATATCTGAGGAGCAATCGGTAATGACTGCTGAGTTAGAGAGGTATCAAATCACAGCACAAGATGCAGCGGCATCAGACCTAGATAGGAAGGCAGCATTAGAAGAATTAGCCAAAGCTATGCCTCAATTACGGGGTTTAGAGATTGGTTCTTTAGAAACTAATGAGGCAATAAATCAAGCGGTAGCCGACAACCTAGAAATGGTTGCGCTTAGAAGCAAAGAAGCCGACTATCAGAATAAGGTTGAAGCAGAAATCAATGCGGAAAAGGAAGCGCGTGGGAAACTAACTAATTCGGAAAGAGCGTCTATAAACGATATGGTAAAATTAGGACAAGGAGAAAAAGCCCTTGAACTAGAACGCGCTCTTATCGCACAACGAACAGCGGAAGTAGAGGAAGAAGCAAGAGGAAAAAGAGAGATTGCTCAACAAAGCCAAAGAGATACGGATTCGGAAATCAATATAATTAAACAGAGAATCACCGATCAAATAGAAGCACAAAGGAAACTTCAAGAAGACGCGGCAACCGCAGATAAAGATGCTTTACAACTACAAAGAGAGGCAGAAGCAGCTAAGAAAACCGCAGCGATGGAAGCGGCAGCCGATGCTAAGTGGCTTGCCAATCAAAGGGTAGAGGCACAAATCGAGGCAAGTTTAAGGTTGATTGAAGACGATGAGAAGAGAGAATTGAAGCGTCTTGCAATTCAACAGAAAGCGGCTGAACAGGAACTTGTAGATAGAGGAGGAGACTTGTTGGATGTCTTAGCTTTAGATGCGGAATACGAAGAGAAAAGGAAAGCAATCATTGCCGACTACAAACAGCAAAGGGAAGACGAAGCAGATGCTGATGCGGAAGCGGAAGCTTTCAAGAAAGCCACTCTTTTAGAAGCCCTCAACACAGACGAGCAGAACGAACTGCTTAGAGCGCAAGAACGATTCCTAGCTTTACAACTACTTGCAAAAGATGATGCCGCTGCACTTTTGCAAATAGAAGAAGATTATCTGATTGAAAGAAACGGCATCATAACAAAATACTCAGACAAAGAAAAAAATACAACACAGAAAACTCAAGACTCTAAATTGGCCGCATATCAGAAATTTGGCAATGCCGTATCGGGTCTGCTAAGAGAGATGCAAGGAGTGTCTGAAGGAAATCAAAAGGCACAAAGGAGACTAGCTATAGCAGACATCATTGTGAACCAATCTATTGCTATGGCTGCGGCAGTAGCAGGTGCGGTTAAAAACTCTGCAAAAAAAGGAGGCAATCCAATTGTTATGGCGGCATATATTGCCACGGCACTAGCAACAGTCGTAGGAACTTTTGCAAGTATTAAATCGGTCTTTGCGAAAAGCGGTGATTCGGGAGGAGGAATTGGAGAACAGGGTAGTGGAGGAGGTGGATACACAAATCCACGAAGTATTGACCCCACAACAGAAGGAGTCCCACTTATGCTCCAACGTACAGACACGCCATCAATGCAAGCGTATGTGGTGCAATCACAACTTCAAGGTCAAATGTCAGCTCAGGACAGATTGAATCAGCAGATATATTTGTAAACAGCCTATATAGAAGAATAGAAATAACCACATGGAACGAAGACTAGTAGAACTTTTGATCGGGGATGAAGCCACAGGCTTACCCGTTGAGGCAATTTCGCTCGTAAAATTCCCTGCCATCGAAGAGAATTTCTTGTTCTTTTCTAAAGGCAAGAACACGAAAGCCCTTTCTCTCGCTAAAATCGAGGAGGACAAGCGAACTTTGATTGGTGCAGCCCTCATTCCTGACAAGCTTATCCCTCGTTATGATGAGGTAAACGATGAGGAATATGACGTTTATTTCTCTAAGGAGACGGTAAAGTTGGCGAGTGAGCTTTACATGAAGCACAGTCGAACCAACGAACACACACTTGAGCATGAAGTTCCTGTGGAAGATGTCCATGTGGTGGAGTCGTGGATTGTGGCAGACCCAGCTATGGACAAGTCAAAACACTTTGGTTTGGATTTACCTGAAGGTAGCTGGTGCGTCCGAATGAAGGTGGAAAACGATGAGTTATGGTCGCAGGTAAAAGAGGGGAGCATTCGCGGCCTAAGCATTGAAGGCTACTTCATTGATAAGGTGGAGCAACTTAGCACGAAATTAAAACCAACCACCACTTTGAAGACACTTAAAAAGATTTGGTTCAGTATCAAGCGCAAGTTTTATTCTGAAATCACTCTCAATAATGGCAAGGTCATAGCTACAGAAGACAAGGCGTTTGGCGCAGGTACGACCGTCATCATGATTGATGACGAGGGAATGCCTACAGACTTACCAAACGGCAAGTACATTACAAAGGCAGGCATTGACATTGAGTCTTTTGACGGTGTGTTAATCGAGTGGGACGGTCAGGTCGAAGACGCAGAAGAAACGCAAGGCGAGGAAGAGAACGATGAGGACGGAGGACTGGGTGTGGAGGGTGTAGAAATGGAAACTGTAGAGCTTGACCAAAAGAAAATTGATTTTTGGAGGATGTACTTAGACATCAAAATGCAAAAAGAATTTGGTATTAACACCAAAAAAGAGGTATATTCAGAGAAGTTCAACCTCGAAGCCTACCCTTGGGATGATTGCATAGCCGATCAAATGGCGACTTACGGAGATAAAGAAACAGCCGAAAGGGTCTGCGGAAGTATCAAATCGAAGTACGGGGGTTAAAAAGGGGACACTTCATATAGATAGATACAAATACTTAGAATCATGAACGGATATAGAAATTACGAAACGTGGACACTTTCAGTTTGGAGTTACTTTGAGCCGATGGCTGAATCGGCTATTGACCAAGGCGAACTTCAAGTCGATGCGTCTTGGTGTGAAGATTGGCTTTATGACGTACTTGAAATTGATGGTTACCGTGATGGCATTGTTGGAGACTGGGTGGGCGCATCTTTTCGTGAGGTGGACTTCCGAGAGGTTGCTGAACACGTTAACGATACTATCCTAGACATCGGACTGTAAACAACAGAGATATGAGCAGTACACCGAGAAGTTGGAAAGAGTTATATGATTTAGCCAATGATTATTTTGGTTTAAATAGCTATGAAGCGGACTCAATTCTAGAAACATTTTTTGCGTATAACTTTGATGTGAACGAACCTGAATTCCTTTATCTCTTAAATCAAAGAGAATTGCTTTTTGATAGAGAATGGGAAGATTGGTTTTTGCGGCACGGTGGCGATGAAAGACTAATCGAATACTAAACAACAGAGATATGAGACGATACGAATTTAGAGGGACAACACTTGGAGAGCTTTTGCATTACGATAGCGAAGGCTACGAGGTTACGGATACTTCAGAGATAGACGATATGCTGTACACTTTTGGTGAAGATGACTTAGCTTATGCGCAGCCACCAGTTACACTTTTGTATATCAGCGGTCAGTCAAAAATGGCTTGGTACACGACAGAGGAAAACCCAACGACTCGAACTGAGATGTTAGAGTTATTCTAAACAACAGCGATATGGCATACGCAAACGATAGAGCGCAAGAAGCATTCGGTGATTTCTTAGCAGATGAAACTGATTTTGAGTACATAGGTTATTTACCAAGCGAAAGGGCAAGTGCGTTTTACGTAAGTAAGTTTGCGCTTGACCTATTTATTGATGACATTAAAAGGTTTGAATTAGATGCTTTCGTTAGAGAAGAATTTCCTGAGATGATGGAGAACGATGAGTATTATGATTTTGGCTATTGGACAGAAGACGATAACGGAGACTTTATCGTTTATGTGCAATTTCAAGTTTAAACAACAGAGATATGAGAGGTGAAAGTAACGCAGACTACGAACTGAATCTAATTAAAAAACAAGCACAAGATTTAACGTCTACGCTTGAAATTTTATTAGAACACTTCTATTCTGAAGTAGATAGAGGAGCAGGCTATGAAGCTGAACAAGCAGCAGAAGGCATAGAAGAATTAATTGAAGGAGTTGAGGGCATACACGACCAAGCCCAATACTATTACCGTTCATACTAAACAACAGAGATATGTATATCGAAGGATTAGATTTCCCCACGCTTGAAGGTGAATTGCATTCCCTATTTGAAACAGCACCTGAATTTAGAGGTGACGATTGGGAGGAAGCGTTTTACCAAGTAGTTATCGAAGACCAAGGACTTGGATTTGAAGTCGTATATGATGGAGATGACGAAATGGTTTATAATTTATTAGTTGAGTTTTTAGAACTAATAGCCAAAGAATACAACGGGCTTTTTAACGAGAGATACTAAACAACAGAGATATGGCAAGCATAGCAGACGATATCCTAGATGAGTTATACGCGGAGGGTGTACAAGACGTTGATGTGATAGAAGAGAGCAACGGCTCGTTTGTCCTACAGGATAACGACTCTAGCTATGACAACCACGATACGATTCGGGACGTTATAGCGGATAGTCGCGCTGAGATATACGACGAGTACGAGGAGGACGGAACATATTATTTTGAAGTTCGATACTAAACAACAGAGATATGAATCCACTAATCAGCCGTATTTGGGATGTGTGGACTAACTCTCCACAGCAAGAACTCTTTGAGGTTATATCGGAATTCCGTGAAGACTATATCTATGATGACACCTGGAATCACTCTCTTGACATTATCGAAGAAGCGATTTTAAAAGAAGATTACGATCGGGCATTGGTCATCTTTAATGAGATGCGCCCTATCAATTTAATCAAATCTGATTACGACTATTTTGTAAATCTGCTTGACGATGCTAAGTGGTTCTACTAAGAAATAAACACCTCATATATAAGAGTATGCGAAGACGTAAATTTGAAGAAGACGTTGTTGTCGAAGAAGAAACGACTGTCGAAGAAACCGTGGAAGAATCACCCGACTCCCACGAAGCATTTGTATCAATCCTTGTTGACATGGGTCTGTCAGCAGAACAAGCGGAAGCTGTGCATTCGATGGCTATGGACTTAATCGATGCAGGTGGAAGCGAAGAAATCACAGAAGAAGTGAAAGAAGAAGTTAAAGTTGAGGCATCGCGTCAAAGACGTTCTGCCCGATCTGCATCTCCTCGTCGTGGCCGTTCTGAATTTGCTCGTTCTGAGCGTTCAGGTCGTCGTCAGATGAGTGAGGCAAAACAAAAAGAAGCACGACAAGACCGAGCGACTCGTCGCCTTCGTCGTCAGAACATCGAGTTGCGGAAGCAACTGCGAGAATTAGGAGCATCCCCTGCTGCTCAACCAATGCGCCATGCGCCTAACGTCAAGCAAGAGAATTTCTCTAGTGTCGGCACAAAGGCAATGGGCAAAGGAACAAGTCAGGCTTTAGACATGATTAATAACTTTGGAAAATAATGAGCTTCCAATTAGAAAACACATCACGCGGCCTTCGTCGTCGTCGTGAATTTGCTGCCCCTGCGGTAACTCCTGACACAACATACGCAGGTGTACGTAGTGCGCCTTTTGTCGCACCAGCTTTAAAGTTAGCAGAAACGCTGACTAAAGGATTCGTTCGTCAAATCGACGGCATCCAAAACAAAGCCGTCATCTCAAACCTCTCTTCAGCGGCGGTCATCCAAGATGCAAATTGCGATTGGAACTCAGGCGATAACCTTACTTTGGGTGAGCGAGTTTTAACCCTTACTGATTTGGCTGTAATGGAGGCACTTTGCCGTGGAACATTGCTACCAACATGGGCAGGAATGACAGGCGCACGAGAAACAATGACAGCAGGTTCACCTGAGTTCGTTACTTTCTCTATGGCGACTGTTGCGGCTTATGCTGCTCAAGGAACAGAGGTAGGTATTTGGCAAGGGATTGGTACGACAGTTCCTGTTGTTGGCTTCCTATCAAACACAGGAACGTTTGACAATGCAGGTTATGCTAATTCAATCTTTCATGATACCGTTCAAGAAGAGACTGTGACAGCTGGCGGCTTTAACGCAGGTACTGCGGCTGACCCCAAAATCATCACAAATTTGGGAGCGTTTCACGAGGTGTACAATAACGCTTTGACGAACTGTCCTGCTATCTTGAACCGTACTGACATTGCATACTACTGCTCGCCAAAAACAGCAGGTAACTATATGCAAGCGTTGGCGAATTCAGGTAGCTTCCAAGGTGTAAATATGCAGGGTACAAACCAAGCGTTTGATACATTGCAGTACCTCGGTATTCCAATTCACGTTTGCCCAGGAATGCCTAACGATGCTTTGATTTTGACATACGAAGAGAACCTTGTTGTTGGTTCTAACTTGATGACTGATTATACCTCAGCTCAATACATCGACGCATGGCAATTTGACGGATCGGACAACATTAAGATTGCAATGCGCTTTGGACTCGGTATGCAGGTAGGAGTACCTGGAGACTGTGTTGTTGGAGCGTATGAGGCAATTTTTGCTTAACCTTTAAAATAGTATACGCATGGCTTGTATTATCGATAGCGGAAGAATCGTTGATTGTAAAGACAGTTTAGGTGGTTTAAAAACCGTCTACATTGGCAACTACATTGATATGGTTTCTCAGACTGCATTTACAGCAGCAACAGCGGATACTGTGACAGCAATTGGAACTCAGACTTTTTTCGAGTTTGAATTGCGACCTGAGTTGTCTAGTCTTGTTGTGAACTACCAAGCGGATGCCGCAAGTGGAACTACGTTCTTTGAGCAGGTTCTGTCTTTGACATTCCAAAAGTTGGATGCAACGGATATTGCCACTATTAAAGAACTTTGCCAAGGTCGCCCAAACATTTGGGTACTTGACAATAATCAAAAATGCTGGTTAATCGGAGCAGAATTTGGCTGCAATGTGTCGGGTGGAAACATCCAAACAGGAATGGCCTATTCTGATATGTCAGGATTCACAATGGATTTGACAGGACGAGAGCAAAACCCAATTTGGTTAGCTACAGCAGGAGTAGTTGGCGATGCTAACTATCCTTTGGACTTGGTGACAGGCGCAACAGTCACAGCAGCCTAATAAATTCTTTGGTTAGAATTAGAAAGGGGATGGCTTACGCTGTCCCCTTTTTGCATAAACAAATTCCCATCCTGTATATATATAGATGAATGATACAGATAAACAACACTAATGTTGCTCAGACTATCTACTTAAAACTAGATGGATACTCCGAGACTCTTTTGGAGCAGGTGAAAATCACCTTTACAAATCAACTAACAAGCAAAGAAGAAGTGTTCAATGTTAAAGTTTTGACTACAAATGGAAGGTATCAATCTGTAGCTGTTACTCCACCTGCTGAAACCGTTCCACCATCAAACGCAAAGATGGTTGAAGGGTTGTATCTTGTGCATTTCCAAGATGAAATCGGTGCTAGAACCTATGCAAAGAGGTTGGCTTTTGTGTCTAATGCTGTTCCATTTAGTGAATCAACTTACGAGGCATACACCGTTGGCGAAGGTGATGCCTATAACGTTTATACAAGATGAAAAAAGAGTTTTTCAATGTGTTGAACTACACCAGTACGGTGACCCCTATCTTCAGGGAGAGTCAAACGCATGAGTGGATTGACATGGGCATCGACAATTTGTTCCCTCATTACCTAGAGGAACTGTTCGCAAGCTCAAGCATACATAGCGCAATTGTCAATGGCATTAGTCAAATGATTTATGGCGATGGATTAGACGCTTTAAACAAAGACAACAACATTGAGCAATGGCTAAAGGTCAATGAAATCTTTAGCGATAAGGACGCTTTGAAGCGATGCGCTTTTGACTTGGAACTATATGGCAATTGCTATTTCAATATCATTTGGAGTATTGATCGGTCAACCATTAGCAAAGTTCACCATGTACCTGCGGCCACCATTCGATGTGGGGTAGCAAATGATGAAGACCAAATCACAGACTTCTATCACAAAGCAGATTGGAGTGATAATTCTGTCCCTCAAGTCATCCCTGCCTTTAGCACAAGTGACCGAACAGCGGCAAGCCAACTGCTTCACATTAAAATTTATAACCCTCAGAGCTTCAGCTACGGATTGCCAAGCTACCAGGGTTCTCAAAATTATATACAGGTCGATTCAGCCCTTGGTGAATTCCATTTGAACCAAATAAATAATGGCTTTTTTCCCTCGACATTACTCAATTTTTCTGACGGTATACCGACACAGGAGGAGCGAGCAGAACTGGAAAGATTGATTTATAATAAGTTCGGAAGCGCAAGTAACGCAGGTAAAATTCTTATGACATTCAGCGACTCTCAAGAGAATTCGCCTACGGTTGAGAGTTTTAACATCAGCGATTCACACCAAGTCTTTGACTATCTCAGTAGAGAGGTGTCAATCAAAATCCTTTCAGGTCATAGAGTCACAAGCCCACTTCTATTTGGATTGCGAAATGAAGGTGGAGGATTTGGTTCGAACGCGGAAGAGATGAAAGATGCGTATGACCTTTTCTACAACACGGTTGTATTGCCTATGCAACGATTGATTCTAGATGGGCTTCGTCCTGTCTTTGCTGCAAGCTCTATTACACTCGACCTGTTCTTCAAGCCTTTAAAGCCAGCTTCATTTATCTCGGTTGACAATTTGTTTGGTGCTACAGGTGGAGCAACGGCATCCAAGGATGCATCATATAACGGAGCGCAGATTGCATCGGGCTTAGATATTTTGGTCAAGGTCAAAGAAGGATTGTTGACTGTGGAACAAGCCAAGGTCTTCCTCGTTCAGATGCTTCAGTTCACTCCTGAAGTGGCAGACGCTCTCTTTACAGAAGGGGCAGATGCAATTGCTCAAGTAAAAAAAGAGGAAACACAAGACGAGGCTATCGCGGAAACGCAACTAAGTAAAGCTCCCGATCGCATCAGTCAAGAAGATTCAGACGCATGGCTAACTCATTTGGCAAAAAAGGACTCTCCCCCTCCCAAAGGTTACAAGCTTTGGAAGACTGAGGATGTAATAAATACAGCAGATGATAAGGTCTTCCACTCGTATAAGAAGATGCACCGCGCCTTCGATGACATTGGAAACCCAGGAGCGTATGCTGAATACGATATGGATTCTGAGTATGATGTCATCAGTCCAAAAGGTTACCTCTTTGCTGTTCGTTATTCCTATGCTGAAACCGCTAAGACACCCCCTGAAAATCCCAACTATGAGAGCAGGGAGTTCTGTGAGGTTATGATGGATTTGTCTGATAGTGGGGCGATGTTCAGATATGAGGATTTGCAATACATGGAAGACGACGGAGTGAACGGAAGTTTTGCCCCAAGTGGAAAATCCAAATACTCGGTTTGGGAATTTAAGGGCGGTTGCTTCTGCCGTCATTCTTTCAAAAGGAACATTTTCATCTATGCTCCTGAAGGAGAAGTCTTTGAATTTAGCGAGGACAACGAGGCTGAAATTCAAGGCGACTTTGATGCAGTAATGCAAAGGGTAGGAGACAACCCCTATGTTTTACAAAAAGACATTGAGGGAGTTGCACCTATCGATATGCCCGACCGAGGCTCTTTGAAATATCCTAAACCTGTAAACTAATGGCTACCCTTTATATATCTTCCTCACTACTCAAGAGGGATACTGCGTTAGGCAGTACAGTTGACGACAACCTTTTGCAGCCCTACATTCGAATTGCTCAAGACCGGTGGATTCTCCCTGCTCTTGGCACTAAGTTAGACAACTACTTAAAAGAGCAAGTTGACGCAGACACCGTTACAGGGGCTTATCAAACTCTACTTGAGGAGTACATTCAGCCGTGTTTAGTGCAGTTGGCTTTTAGTGAAGTGGCTTATGTAGTTCGCTTACGCTTCGCCAACAACTCGGTAATCACGAACTCAAGTGAGCAAGGACAACCAGCAAGCACGACAGATATTAAACGAGTGGTTGAACAGAGTCAAGAAATTGGGATGTTCTATCGAGAGCGTCTGATTGAATACCTATGTTTCAATGCATCTTCATTCCCACAATATGTCTCAAACACAGGCGCGGATGTGTCGCCATCTCGAAGAAACTATTTCGGAGGACTCAATGTCTACCCCGAAATCAACTGGAGCGACAACCAACTCAAAGCCTTCGCGTCAGCCGTTGGAATCAGGTATCTCAACGCATAAGGCAACAGCTAAGAACGAAGTCAAACTTCAAATCTATCTTCAGAAATGGCAACAAAAATAACAGACCTAACGGAGCTGTCAGCAACGGCAGCGAGTGGTGACTTTCTGCACATCATTGATGTGGATGACCCTGCAGGAGGTACAGCAGGAACGAGTAAAAAAATACAAGTTAGCAACCTTCCAGGTGGAGGAGGAGGTGGTGCAGTTTCTTCTGTCAACGGTCAAACAGGGGTAGTGTCTTTAGGTGTACAAGACCTAGACGACGTAGCAGGAGGTACGCCAAGTACAGGAGATGTCATAAGCTATACCGCAGGAACTTGGGTTTTAAATAGCGGTCTTCAAACCTTGCTTGCTAGATTCAAAGCATCGGGTACAGGGGCGCAGGTCTTTGACACATTAAACGATACGTCAAAGGGTTACGTAGATGTACAGTCTACAAGTGCCAAGATTGGACTTGCTGAAACGACTATTGATATATCACAGACAAGCCCAGGAGCTATGACCTTTGGGGTTGCGGCAGGTGGGGCAGGGGTTGAAACGCAATACAATGCCGCGTTTTTAAATGGTCAGACTACGGCAGGGACTGCACACCTTCTACTTAAAAGCGGAACAGAATTTCGGTTGGAGAACGCAGGAGGGTATGAAACATGGCTAAGACAAAACCCTTCAGCAGCCGCAAACATTACAGTTGGTCTTCCTGCTACGGGTGGAACGCTTGCCTTGACTACTGACATTCCAAGTGTGCCTGTAGATAGCGTCAATGGACAGACAGGGGTTGTCGTGCTAGATACTGATGATATAGCGGAAGGAACAAACAAGTACAACGTCCAATCCGATTGGAACGCTTCATCAGGATTGGCTGTCATTCTAAACAAGCCAACGCTTACAAGCGGCACGGTTACATCAGTAGCTATGACTGTTCCAAGTGCTTTCGCTATTAGCGGTTCACCGATCACGACTTCAGGAACACTTGCGCTTTCCGTTGGTGGAACGTCTTCACAATATTTGGACGGCACGGGGTCGCTTCAAACATTTCCAACCTTAACAAACGGAACTGTTACTAGCATCACCGCAAGCACGGGTTTGAGTGGTGGGACAATTACGAGTTCAGGCACTATCGCCCTTGCGAATACAGCGGTAACAGCAGGTGTCTATACAAATGCTGACATTACGGTAGACGATCAAGGTAGATTAACAGCAGCCGCTAACGGCTCAAGCGGTGGAATTGCAGCCGTAGTAGATGACACTACGCCGCAACTTGGTGGCAACCTAGATGTTCAAGCGTTTGAAATAGATACCTCAGTAACTAACGGGAGCATCGTTATAGCACCTAAAGGGACGGGAGTTTTAGAAGTAAAAGGAGCAACGAACAGCGCGGCAATTAAACTGAATTGTGAAATCAATACGCACGGGGTAAAAATACAAGGCCCCCCCCATAGTGCGGCAGCTAATTACACGCTCGTTCTTCCTGACGATACGGGGACAAATGGTCAAGTTATGACTACT
>TARA_R110002126_G_scaffold33382_15_pt1 | contig 20003 bp, 12 predicted proteins | sample TARA_R110002126 | Tara Oceans TARA_R110002126 (sample SAMEA4397536) | marine metagenome | biome: Polar Biome; feature: [DCM] deep chlorophyll maximum layer (ENVO:01000326); material: water (ENVO:00002006), including particulate matter (ENVO:01000060) such as... | depth 30 m
AAGCCGGCGCGACTTTATCGCCTGTGGTCTCAGCGTTGGGGCGGGTATTCTGACCACCGGCTCGGTATTCAGCTTGTTTGCTAATCCGACTAAAGCCTTTGCGGACTTATCGCCCGATCTGGAGTTGCTGAAAAACCAGTGCGGCATTAATGTCGAGGGGGCCGGTAAAATTCCGTTTATTTGTTTCGATTTAGCCGGCGGTGCCAATATTGCCGGGTCTAATATTCTGGTTGGTGGCGCCGGTGGCCAGCTCGATTTTCTGTCTACCCAGGGTTACAGCAAGCTGGGATTGCCGGCTGATATGGTGCCAACCGCGGTAAATGCGGCCAATCCGGCCGGTGGTTTTGTTAACGATCAGCTGGGGCTGGCATTTCATAGCGACTCGCAAATGCTGGCCGGTATTCTGGAGCGCACCAGCATGGCCACCCAGGCCATGACCAATGGTGCGGTGATGCCGTCGCGTTCAGAAAACGACACCGGCAACAACCCGCATAACCCGATGTATGCGATTGCCAAAGCCGGTGCCAATGGCTCGTTAATGCCGCTGATTGGCTCGCGCAACTCTGATTCCGGTGCCAACTCAATGGCCCCGGCCGAGTTTTATAACCCGGAGTGGCGGCCAACTAAAATTGACCGGCCCAGTGATGTCACCGGTTTAGTCGACGTAGGTGATTTATTCGGCCTGTTAAATCAGGATGATGCCGTCGCGGTAATGGAATCGATCCAGCGTTTAAGCGATAACAAACTGAGCAATGTCAGCACCGGTATCAGCCGCGAAGCGGTGATCAAAGATCTGGTGCGCTGTGGCTATGTCAAAAGTGCCGACTTAGCCGATCGCTTTGGTAATCCGGCTACGCTTGACCCGGCAGCGGATCCGGATATTGTCGGCGATGGCGGTATTTTCAGCAGCGCTGAATTTAACGGCGATGCGGAGTTTCGTAAAACGGCGTCGGTGATGAAGCTGGTGGTCAATGGTTTTGCCGGCGCCGGCACGGTTACTATTGGCGGTTATGATTATCATACCGGCGAGCGCGGCACCGGTGAGCTGCGCGATTTACGGGCCGGCCGCTGCATAGGGGCCTGCCTGGAATATGCGGCCAGACGTAATCAGCCATTAATGATTTACTTATACTCTGATGGTTCAGTGGCCAGTAACGGCCGGATTGACGACAGTGAAAATGGCCGGGGTAAAGGCGAGTGGACCGGTGACAATTCATCAACCGCTGCCTCTGCTATTCTGGTGTATAACCCCAATGGCCGGCCCGCATTGCTGGGTGGCAGCACAGCCGAGCAGGCACGCCATCAGCAAATTGGCTTTATGCGCCCGGATGCCTCGGTAGAGACCGGCTCGTCCATGGCGGCGAATAACGTTAACCTACTGGTGCAAACGGTAATGCTGAATTATCTGGCACTGCATGGTGAGCAGGGCAGATTAGCCGAAGTGGCGCCATTTCATGGCCTGGGTAATGCCGCCAGCCAGGACAGGTTAACGGCTTTTGCACCTATTGTGTAGTTAGGGAAAGGGTAATATTGATGCTGGCGGGATGATGACTATTACTATAAACGGGGCTGGGGCGGTGGTACGTTAAGTTCAGTGCCTTTCTGAGGATAGCGGGCAGCAATACTGGCCAGTTCGCCGCTATCGTAAAGTTGCTGCCAGGCATTGGCTAACTGCTGAAGTTGTGCGGCTGACAACGTTTTACGGTTCAAGCCAAAATACACCGGCCCCTGGTGGATTTCCAGCAATGGCTGGTAGCGTATCGGGGTTTGGGTTGCGCCAGTTTGCCAATAGGATAGTACAGATAAATCTTCCAGTACCGCATTGACTCTACCTGCGTTCAGCAATGCCATTTTGTCGAGGTTATTGCTGATATAAACCAGCTGTCGTTTTAGCCCCGGCTGGGTTTGCAGCTTTGCAAATTTCTCGCCGTAATAAGCCCCCTCAAGCATCGCAATAGCGGTAAGGTCGACCTCGTTTGTCAGCTGTTCTACCGACGTTAACTCAGGAGTACTGGCAGGATCGGCCACCAGGTAAATGTGTTCCAGATGGTGCGGGCCAATAAAAGCAAAACGAGGTTGTCGCTCCGGGCTGTAGGTCAGGTGAGTAACAACATCTAATTCACCTTTATCAATCTGACGCATGGCTCTGAGCCAGGGGCTCTCAACCAGCGTTAACTCGCAATCAACTTCGTCGGCCAGGCGCTGGACCAGCTCGACACTTAGGCCGCTCCAGCCAGTGTCAGTCTTAATAATATGCGGTGGATAATGGGTTTCAACCCCTAACCGCAGCGTACACGCCGACGCATAAGCCTGGCCGGCGGCCAGCAGCATACTGAGCAATAAAATAGCGGGTCTGACCATTGTCGGCATCGGGTTTCCAGTTTAATTATTATCTAATAAACCCTGGGGTGGATTTTTGTTTAAATTATAAACAGTATGGCCAGTATAAAGTGCTTTACCTTAACTGAAAACAGCTAATTTGCACGGGAATTATTGGGCCAGGCCCGATGAGAAATATAACTGATGCTCGCTGCTGATAAAAATGGCTTCAAACTCAGCCTGTTGTTCAATAAAAGCCATACCACGCTCCAGACCCATCACAAACAGCGTGGTCGACATGGAGTCTGTGCGGGTAGCGTCTGGCCCAAGCACCGTTACGCTCATCAGGCCCGATGGGCTCTGGCCACTTTTAGGGTCGAGGATATGATGGTAACGCACGCCGTCTTCAATAAAAAAGCGCTCATAATCACCCGAAGTACTGATAGCGCTATCTGCCAGGGGTAGCTGCGCCACAATATCATCGTCTTTACGCGGGTGTTTAATCGCCACCATCCAGGGCCGGCCACGCTTATCGCCCAGCAAGCGGGTATCGCCGCCGGCAGTCACCAAGGCGTGTTTAACGCCGGCTTTAGCCAGCAAACCAATGGCTTGTTCAACCGCATAACCTTTGGCGATGCCGCCCAAATCAATTTTAACGCCGGCTTTGGCAAACTGTACCTGATTATCTGGCAGCAGTTTTATATGCCGGTAATTAATCAGCGGGCGCTGGCTATCCAGTTGCTCGGTGCTGGGTTTGATATGCTGGCGGTAATCATAACTAAAACCGACTGATGCAAAGCTGATATCAAAGGCGCCGTTACTGAGCACAGCTAATTGCTCTGCCTGCTGTAATAACTGATACAGCTCGCGGCTAATGGTAACCGGGCGGTTAGCGGCTTCGCGGTTTAACAGGCTCAGCTCGCTGCTTGCCAGGTACGGGCTCATTTGCTGGTTAATCCGTTCAAACTCGTTCTGCACGGCAAGCAGTAAATCTTTGCCCAGCTTGTCGTCTTCTGCCCACAACTCTACGTAAGCCTGGGTGCCCATGGTCTGAAATGGCAGCCGGTGCCACTGAGCCTGGACAGGAAACGTAAATGCTAGCAGAACCAACAGGAAGCTGAGCATAAAGCATCGTAGCAAGTAAATTAAGGTCACAATTATTCCGACTAACACCGATAATAATTGTATTGTTGCAGAGCCGGACGTGTAACTCAATGAAGGTGCCTGATTGGCAACCCCAAAATGAGTGAAGTAGCGTTTTTGCGGAATTATGGACAGCTCCTGTTTGTAGCTATCCATCAGGTTTTACATTTGAAGCGTTCTATTGCAGGCGTCGTAAAAACGCCTGCAATAGTGAACATGTTGCGTTACTTGAGACTTACTTTCGCGGGTAACTGATCCATTACGTTATACATTGCGGCCGCAGGAATATCGTTATCACCTACGGAGGTATAACTATCAAGAGCAATCAACTCTACAGAGCCATTTTCACTAACAACCACTTCAAACACCATCCAGGTGTCGTTGCTGCCTGCAGTATTTTCATCCGCTGACGGTGTAAATACATAACTAAGACCGTTTAACAGCACCTCAACCCGGGTCGGCGACTGATAAATTGTGCCTGAACCGGCATAATGGTGAACAGAATACACATATCTGCCCGGCACTGGAAAGCGTGGCACTGTTAGTATCTCCGGGCCATAGCTTGAGGTGTCATCTACATCCAGATACATTGTAACCCCCTCGACGGTCGCAGATCGGCGGGAGAAATAGATATGAAAGCGGTCAATCAGACTATCAGCAACACGTGGACCTTTGAAATGTGTATCTAAGTCTCTGGGGTTGGCACCCCACGCCAGGCTTACAATCATAGCCCCCTGATCCGTTGTCAGACAGTTGTCCAGATCGATATTATTGTTTCCAATGTCCACCCGCATTGTATTGCTCTGACCTTCATCATCACGAATAGACAACAGGACTTCACTGTTTGGTCGAACTGCGATAGTGAACTCGCCCGCTGCATTGGTATACGCAATTGAGCGGCCAATATAGTCAACGCCGTCTGCTATTAAGCGGACGCCAGGGATGGGTGACTGGGTCTGGTTATCTAAAGCACAGCCAGTAATAGTCACAGAATCAAACAGCACGTCTGCGTTCCAGGTAGAGAAATGGCCAACTTCGCCGGCATAATAACGACGACCCTGATCATCTGTCATTAATGTCGCTTCACCTTCCACGGTCCAGATTCCGGTTTGTTCATCGAAATGAATCAACGGAATAGTTGCAGGAGGGTTTGTGCCTCGCGTTGCAAGAGGAATACGAATTTGAGCGACGACATTATCAGCCAGTTGTAAGGCATCACCGTTAGCGTCTTGGAATACAGCATTTAATGCACCAAAGGACTCAAATGCCTGCTCCTCGCCATTATTGGGGTCGACGGCGAGATAGTACCCAGGCATTACTGCAGGATCAGATGAAGCGTCAACATTAGTCACTGCCGCTGTTACTTCACCTGAGTAAATGGCATTCTGAGCATTGGCAAATGCATTAGCCGGTAAGACAATTTTCATTGCTGATGCGGGGTCAATAATTTCCTTTGCTGTTGCTGAGCTGAATGTCTCTGAATAGCCACGATCAAGCAGTGCAATGTTAACAATGGCGCTTGAGTTTACTTCACTAATTTGTACAACTTCTGAACGTGTAACAAAGTTATCGGCAGTGGTACGCAAACTGATTCGGTCATAATAACCCGTTGCAGCAACATTAAAGTTGCCAGATTCATCAGTCGACAGTGTGTCTAGCAAAACTGGCTCACTATCCTGCTCATTCAGATAAACTTGAATTTTGGCGCCGTCGATAGCTGAACCGCTACTATAAGCACTAACCCGGCCACTGATCACGCCAAAGGTTTCGCAGCTAATGTTCAGGTTATTGATGTCCTGAGTAACAACAATATTTCGTGTTGTCAGACTACATTGGTGGCCAATGCTTGGCACAATGCTAATTTCAACTGCGGTTCCTGATGCAAATCCATCAGGCAGGCTGAACGGGCCATTTTCGGTGAGTTCTGTACTTTTTATAAGATCAGCATAACGGTACTCGACGGTAATTGCTCTGACCAACCCTGTAACGCTGCCATTCACAGTCAGTGCAGGTTCGCATTCAACGCTAAGGTTATCGACATCAGCGGTTACATTTATCGTTGCTGGCGCTACTTCACAGCGCAGCGAGGCAGGTGCTGAAATGGAAAAACTAACCTGGTCGTTATAGTTAAAGTTATCTGCAACTACGAAAGTACCATCAGTTGCTATTGTAATCTGATTATCAGTTGCATCAGCAACCTGATAAATTAACGATACTGGAGAGGTGACACCGGAGGCAGTACCTTCAATACTGTATTGCAAATCAGTACATGAAATTTTTACATTAGAAATATTAGCGTCACTGAAAACAACTGTGCTGGCACTTTCTACCACACAAATTTGTCCGACAGGTTGAGTGGAAACGGTAACACTAACACTTGTGCCTGACGTAAACCCGGACCCAAGATTAATGTTGCCATTACTTGAAATGACATAATTAGTGGCGTTTGCCGTAACCGTTACTGCGCCATTAAGACCGGATAGAGTTCCTGATAGGCTATATACCGGATTAGCTGAATCACTACTGCCTGAACCGCCACAGCCGGCCAGTATCGCTCCAAGTCCTGCTACCCATAAAGATTTCACAAGCCATTTTGTTATTTTGTTCACGAAAGGTCCTTTTATTTAAGTTTTTGTTTACATATTCAACTCTATCGGAGGCCAGCTTTTCAAACCTCAATTTATCAAGCAACTGATATAGTCAGGGAAAACCCAGTACAGGTACGGTTTTCCGCGCGGGATTGTAGCAGAGTTAAATAATATGAAAACAGGTAAATTAATAACTTGCTAATTTAAAGGCATTAATTTTGCAGTGCCACTGCGCTTAACAGGCGTGGTCAACAGGAATAGAAGCGTCAGAGTGCCAGGGGAAAAACGTTTAAAAAAGTAATAAAAACACAGAAATCTCCGCTGCGAACTGGTAACTATTGCCTGGATGCAGAGCCTGAAGATTTACTCAATGCTGGTGAGTTATTTGGGTTTAGGCTACTATCTGCGCCCTTTGTTGCTGATGTTAATTTTAAGTATAGGATTATAGATGTACAGAATCGTGGTTGCGGGTCTTGCTCTGACAGGGATGTTAATCGCTCCGGGTGCCCAGGCGGTATTCAGTGATAGTCAGAAAGTGTTATCAGTTTTTTCAGAATACGGTGAGAAAGCCGAAACCAGCGGCTTCGCTATTGGTTTACGCAAAGTGGACCGCACTGATTTTTATATGCAAGCTGGCTTGAGTTATCAGCGGATCACGTTAAAACAGCAGCCGGTTGGCTATAGTGATGGCCGGATCAGACCGCTATTTTTATACGGGCGTCTGGGCATGGACTGGCAGTTAAGTCCGTATTTTCAAGCCGGCATCGATCTGAACGGTAGTGTCAGGCAATGGCTTGATGACACAGACGAGTCTTGTTGCAACGCCATGGCTAGAGCCGGCCTGGAACTTAAAGTAAGTGAAAATATCCGGCTTGAGCTTTATGGTAATTGGTACAACTTAAGGTATCAGTCGCTCACTACGTTAGTGACCCCGCCGGGGAATATTGAATACTACAATGAAAATCAACGATTTAGTCGCACAACGGTCGGTGCGCAGTTATCATTGGTGTTCTGATTGCCGCTTTTTTTAGTCACCTAAGCGGAGAACAGTTAATTTTTCTGTCGGTTTTGCAACAACCATAATGTCAGGGGCAGTCTAATGTGCTGACTCCTTCCACAATGCAGTAACTGATAACGAACTTTTAGCAAGGATCTTACCCATGGCTGATAACGGTTCAAGCCAGGCTACAGCGGCCTGGCCATTACCAAAGTTCTATTTTGAGGTGAAATGGGATTCAGCAGTAATGTTGTTTCAGGAGGTGTCCGGCCTGGATGTTGAAACACAAGTTATCGAATACCGCGCTGGTGCGCCCTCTCAGGATAATGGCCCGGTGTTTTCTGCCACCAGGATGCCGGGGCTGAAAAAATCCGGCAATATCACGCTGAAAAGAGGCGTCTATAAATCGGATAGCAAGTTCTGGCACTGGTTTAATCAGATCAAGATGAACACGATAAAACGGCTACCTGTCACCATTAGCCTACTTGATGAAACCGGCACGGCGACAATGGTCTGGACGCTAACCAATGCCTGGCCCAGCAAAATCACCGGTACTGATTTGAAGTCTGGTGATATCGAGGTGGCAATAAAGACTATTGAAATTGTGCATGAGGGGATTAGCATAGATAACTCTTAGCTGATAAAACGCTGCGACTTTGCGGGATAACTTCCAGCAAGTGCCGCAGACGGCTTTGAGCGAATAGCAGGCTTTCAGGTCATATGCACCAAAGGCCAGCACTGCTCAAAAAGCAGACGTTAATATTTACTTTCTTATATTAATCATAAAAACTGAGACGTAAAACGCTAATCACCGTCACACAATTGCACCCATGTACCACACTTATAATTTTAGCTCTTCAAGTCCGCATGGCTTTCCAAAAAGATATCCCTGATAAGTATTGCAGCCCATTCTATGTAACAATGCTCGCTGATCCTCTGTCTCGACGCCCTCAGCGATGACTTGCAGATCCATGGAGCTAGCTAATGTTATAATAGCCTGAGCAATTGCCTTGTCATTAGTACTGTTAATGATGTCTCGAACAAAACTCTGATCTATTTTTAACTGGTTTATCGGCAACTGTTTCAAATATGATAAAGATGAATAACCAGTACCAAAATCGTCAATAGAAAACGTAACACCGCATTGCTGCAATTCTCGCATCTTAGCTTTTACATCTGGAATATTATTAGCCAAGAGTGATTCTGTTATTTCTAACTTTAGCAGTTGAGGATTAGCGCCTGAATCTTTCAATAAATTGATTACTTTCTGAACGAAATTTTCTTTGCTAAATTGAACTACGCTAATATTAACCGCAACGCTTAGATTATTCGTAACAGGTTGTTTAGCCCAATTGACTAAAGTCTCACATGCCTGTTGTAATATCCAATCCCCAATAGGCACAATAAGGCCTGTTTCCTCTGTTAGAGGAATAAATTGTGCCGGTGAAATCATCCCTTTTTCTGGATGAAACCAGCGTAACAGCGCTTCGACACCGACAACCCGCCCATTCTGGTCAATCTGCTTTTGATAGAAAAGAGTAAATTGTTGTTGCTGTATTGCGTTATATAAGTCGTGGATCAGGGTCGCTCTTGAGCTAACTGCAACCTGCATCTTGGGGTCGAAAAACTGCACGCCATTGCGACCAGCCTCTTTAGCCTTATACATTGCCATGTCGGCTTGTTTTAATAAGTCCTCTTTTGAGACGCTTGTGCTATTAAACATTGTTACCCCGATGCTTGCGGAGCTATTGTAAGTTAAACCCTCCAAGTCATATTCCTGCGCTAAGTGAGCCATGATTTTTTGCGCAAGTGATTCAGCCTGATTAGCAGCCGTTTCTTTATCATTACTTAAGTCTGATACTACGACAACAAACTCGTCGCCCCCTAACCGTGACACCGTATCACCCTGCCTAACTGAACTAACCAAGCGTTCAGCAACCTGGCATAACAATAAATCGCCTTTGTTGTGACCAGCACTGTCGTTAAGGTTTTTAAAGTTATCTAAATCAAGAAACATTAAAGCCGCAAAATTGTTGGCGCGTGAACAATGTGTCATTGCCCCCAGTAATCGGTCTAATAACAACCGACGATTTGGTAGTAATGTGAGTGGGTCATAAAATGCTAACTGATGTATTTCTTGCTCACGCTTTTTACGCTGAGTGATGTCCCGCACAATTCCAATGAAATTGGTTTCACCAGCCATTTTTACTTCAACAACACCCAGCTCAATAGGAAAAGACGTACCATTTTTATGTAATGCATCAAGTTCACGAATACGACCGGTAATGTCGCTGATACCCCGGTTAATATAATTTGATAAGTAGCTATCGTGATGTTCACGATGCGGCGAGCCCATAAGCATACTGATATTTCTGCCTAGAATTTCTTCATCAGAATAACCAAAAATCTCATTCGCAGCCTGATTAAATGTAAGTACCTTACCCTTGCTATCAATGGTAATAATGCCATCAAGCAAGCTCTCAACAACAGCCTCCATTTGCTTTGATTTTTCGTTAAGGGAGCTTTCGGCCTTTATTTGGTCATTAATATCAAAGTGAGTCCCCAGTAACCATTCAGCGTAACCATCACTTGTCCTTGTGGACACTCGCCCCCTGGTATTTATCCATACCCATTCACCATTTTTATGTTTCATTCGAATATTGGCTTCGTATATGGGAATAAGACCGGCTGCATGTTTTTCGATTTGTACAGCACAATAGGCTAAATCATCAGGATGGGTCAGTCGTTCCCAGGTTTCTCTGGTAATTGGCAGCAGTTCAGAAAATTCGTAGCCCAACAATGACGCCCATTTATCATTAATAACTAACTCGCCATTTTGTAAATTAAGACGCCATGTTCCAATAGTATTGGCATCAATCACCGCCTTAAGTAAGTTCTCACTATTGCGAATCAGTTCTTCATCCCGCTTCTCTTTTGTGATATCGGTCTGGATTGCAATATAGCCATTAAGCTCGCCTTCTTCATTTAGCAATGGACTACACGCTATTCTCGCCCAATATGGTTTCTGCTCTTTTGAGTAATTGAGTACGTCAACATTGAAACTCTGCTGTAAAGCCAGGGCCTCTCTCATTTCGTTAACAATTGCTGGGGCAGTGTCGGCTCCCTGCAATAGTTCACCTGGCTTTTTACCTAGCATATCTTCGATGCTATAACCAGTGATGCTAGTAAACGCCTCATTTATCCAGACAACTAAACCACCTATATCGGTTATTACTACGCCATTCGTTGTTTGCCTGGCAACTTCCGAAAGACGTCTGATGGCAGAATGGGCAGCGGTTTGCTCAGTAGTATTGCGAATAATAATCAGAACTTCATTTTCATCAATTTTCTTATATCGCGCCTCAAACGATTTATTCAATTTTTTAAAGGTGTAGGTGTGATGAATGACATTGCCGTTATCAAAAGCCTGTTTAACATTATCCATCAGTTGATGACCTAATTCATTAGGTAATACATCAAGGATTTTCTGCCCTAAAATTTCTTGTTGAGGCTTGAGTAGATCAGGATGTTCGTTACACATTGAAAAACGAAAGTTTCGGTCAATGACAAAAACCATATCTGGCAACGTTGCCATTATTGATGTCGTTCTTGTCATGCCAGCTGACAGTTTTTGTTGTAGCGTTTCCTGATCTAATCTGGCAATCTCATGCTCAACCATGTCAGCTAACTCACGTAATACTCGTTTTTCGCTTATCGTGAAGTCACGAGGCTGTGGATCAATAAGACAGAGTGTGCCAATAGGTTGCCCACTTGGGTCGCAAACTGGCGCTCCTGCATAAAAACGTATATACGGCTTCTCTGTCACAAGCGGGTTAGCAGAGAAACGGTCATCTTTTGTTGCGTCAGTAACGATAAAAATATCCGGGTGTAGTATTGCATGTCCGCAAAAAGAAATATCACGGTCAGTCTGACAAGCATCGAGCCCTACCTTAGATTTAAACCACTGCCTGTCACCATCGACCAGCGAAATTAAGCACGTTTGGACATTAAAAATGAAAGCCGCAAGTCGGGTGATACGATCAAAGCGCTCTTCGGCAGGCGAGTCCAGTAATGCTGTGCGTTTTAACGCGAGTAAACGAACGGCTTCATCAGCAGGATAATCAGGTGCACTCAAAAGTCTCTCCTATAGTGTTTTACTCAGTCGTAAATTGCCAATAGTGCTTTAGAAAGACACTCTTAAACACTCTGACCGCACTTGTGAATTTACCGTTTAAACCGAACAACAAGCTCATGTAATTCATCAGCTATTTTATTAAGATAAATAATTGTTTCTGATAATTTCATAGAGCTTTCAGTGCTCATATCGGCAAGCGTTGAAATGTTCACTATCTGCCGGTTTATGTCCTCAGCAACATGAGCTTGCTCTTCAACTGCGGCAGCCATTTGAGTAGACATAGAAGCAATTTGACCAACAGACTCGGAAATGCCACTTAACATTTTACCACTCTCAATCACATGAGAAAGACCATCTTCTGCATCAGTCGCGCCAGCATCAGCGACGTTCACAGCATCACCTGCGCGTTGCGTTAATTCGGTGATAATACCGTAGATGTCTTTAGTCGATTCTTGAGTTCTCTGGGCAAGACTTCTTACCTCATCGGCAACCACGGCAAAACCTCGACCTTGCTCACCTGCACGAGCGGCCTCAATAGCAGCGTTAAGGGCAAGTAAGTTGGTTTGATCTGCAATCTGTTCGATTATTTGCGCGGCACTGGCGATACGTGAGGTTTGTTCTGACACACCGCGCACAGAACTACCAATTTGCTCTACCGTTAGTTTTAACTTTTGAATAGAGTCGCGGGTAACATTCGCCACCTTAGTGCCTTTTACTGCAAGATGGTTAGCAGTATCAGCCTGCGTAGCGGTATCACTGACATGCTTAGATACTTCGGCAATAGTAGTCGACATTTCATTCATCGCAGTAGCCACCTGAATGGTTTCTGCTTGCTGACTTTCAATGTCTTTTCTGGTTTTATCCGTTAATTCTGCGCCTTTCTCCGATTCCTTAGCGACAACAAGCGCAGCACTTTCGATGCGGGTGATCACTGTTCCTAAATGCGCGAGCTGACTTAAAATAGCAACTTTAAGCTTGCCTAAATCACCGGTTTCATCTGTATAACTTTTTACCGCCAGTTCATCTGAAAATGCATGGTTAAGCATGTCGTTCAGCGCATTGAGGGTTTTCTTTCTGCTTAATGATACCCAAATAGCAAAAATGACCACTGAGACTAGCAGTACACCCTCAGAAAGTTCTTTGAAACCAAAACCGAATAAACCAGCACACAGGGCTATCGATAATACTAAAAAGGCATTTTCAAGCGATATGGGTAAAGAGGAGCGACTACTTTTTCCTGCATTGATATCACGATAAAGTTTAGTCGCCCGCTCCACGTCCTGACTTGAGGGGCAGGAGCGAACTGATTCATAGCCTATTACTCTGCCATTCTGTGTTACAGGCGTCACATACGCATCCACCCAATAATAGTCGCCATTTTTACAGCGGTTTTTTACAAGACCCATCCATGGCTTACCGGATTTCAAATAGTGCCACATCTTTTTATATGCCTCTGGTGGCATATCCGGGTGCCTAACCATATTATGAGGCTGTCCAATCAGCTCGTGCTTTTGAAAGCCACTGACTTCAACAAAGGCATCATTACATTCAAGAATAGTTCCTTCAGTATCAGTCACTGAAATCAGTTTAGTTGTACTTCCAAATGTTTTCTCTCGATCAGTAACTGGCAGGTTTTTACGCATAAATGTTCCTTATTTGTACAGGGCATTATAATTCAGTAGCTTAGTATGCTTTGCAATATAGTATTTTAACTATAAAAGGGAAACTCAAATATCAAGATTTTCAGCAGACTCAAGCGCATCCTGCACATCGATACCAAGATAACGCACTGTGCTTTCGATTTTCTTATGACCGAGTAACAACTGAATGGCGCGTAAGTTTTTGTCTCGCTTGTACAGAATAGAAACTTTAGTTCTGCGCATGGTGTGAGTGCCATACAAACTGCTTTCTAAACCTATGGATGACACCCATTTATGGACTATGCGATCGTAAGCGCGGGTGCCAAGATGAGGTACAGCGTGTTTTCGTGAGGGAAATAAATAATCATCATATTTTAAATTTGCGAGAGTAATCCATTCGAGCAATGACTGGCGGGTGTGAGCGATGATTTCAAACATCACTGGGGTGCCAGTTTTCCGCTGAACAATACTGGCTCTCGTTAAAATTTCACCAGCTCGCATGACATCTAACACTTTTAAAGCGACTAAATCACAACCTCGAAGCTTTGAGTCAATGGCCAGATTGAACAATGCCAGCTCTTTAGTGTTATTGGCAATTTCAAGTCTGGCACGTATAGACCACACTTCTTGCTGACGCAGTGGTGCTTTTTGGCCGATGATTTTTCCTTTATTCCAAGGTATGCGACGAGCCATGATTTTTATCTCAAAAAGATTGGGCTTATGAGGTTATCGACCAGATTGTATAAAATTTAACCGCGATTATTAAAGATAACTTACTGAAACGAAGATGAGCATGACCGCTGCCCCTTGAAAGCCGTCATTGGTGTTTGTTGAAGGAGTGTCCGCTATTGGCACCAAGCAGACAGTCAGATTTAAACATGCCTTCTAATGATCAAAGCACCAAGTGGCGGTTGGTGTTATGGCTGAACGAATAGGGCTGGCTTTTAAAGGCGTAGCGATTAAAACAACACCCAGTAGCTGACTATTACCATTGCCAATATCAAGCTGGGCCAGTAGATCAGTTTGGCTAACATAAAGTTATGCCTCACCAGGTTATGCTGCAGGTTTGCTGGCGTGAAAAATACAAAGCTGCATAGCGCTACTAAGATCAGTGCGGTATACAGCAGCAGGTAAAAATACTCGATATAGACAATGCTTTGCGCGGGGAACTTGGCGCGGATATTTGCATGCAATAAAACCACTACAAGAAGCAGCGCTGACATAGTGCCGATAACCGCCTTAATCGAAAAGTCTTGAAATGTCGGAGTGTTGCGCTCGCGGCCGATGGTCGGCAGCGCGGTAAATAGCAAAATGGCGACGGTAAACACTGGGATAAGGTTGATCATTAGTGCATTTTTAAATTTACGTTTAAGTGCCACGTTAAAATGCAGTTCGGGGATTTTTTCAGCGGCGACAGCTTGATAACCAAAGTTAGTGTGGTAAGTGGTTGTTTTAAAGTCGAAAAAGGTTTCTTCTATTAGCCAGTCGGCCAGCACAATATCGCTGTCGAGGCCCAAATAGCTGTTCATGCTGGTGTCGGGGTAAGCAGCCAGGTCTGGGATCAGTATGCTTTGGCCGTCAACGTCACTGGATAAAATACGCAGCGATACCGTTTGATGATCCAGCGGGTATTTACTGTAATCAAAGGTTTGACGCAGAGTCGCTGCAAAATACCAGCGATGCAGAATTTGATTGTCCTGGATAGTTTCGTTTTCTTTTCGAAACTCACTGGCACCCTCAACCGCCTCTGGAAAGTTAAAACCGGCTTTAGCCTGCAGCGGGCAATCGGGGGCTATCGGCACTTTTTGCCAGATATAGCCGCTGATATGTATATCGTTAGTGGAATGAACGTTCAGCGATTGCAAATACACGCCTGTGGCAACCTGAGCACACTTTGGCACATTGTCATTGCCGGCCAGTGTCAGCTTGTCATTCTGGTTATCACGCGCCATGCTGACGCTGGTTAGCTGGAGTTCAGTTGGCTGAAATGCTTTATCGGCCTGGTACCACATCGAGGCCAATGCCAATACGCCGAACAAGGTACTGAAAATACTGAGCCGTAAATAAAAGCGAAAGTTCTGCATCGGGCGGCAACGGTTTTTTTCTGACATATCAATAGGATCGTTTAGTTGGGGGGCGTGCTAAGCCTAGTTGCTGGTGTGAAAAACACCAATAAAACTGTAATGCAACACTGACAAATCCCACTTTATATTTAGCCATCTAAACGTATAGAAGTTGACATTGCCGTTGGTTTTACGCACCATAGCCGCTATGTAAGTTAACCGGGTGTGGCTATGCCTATTAAAGTGATCGATCAGTTGCCGGCGGTAGAAGCGCTGTCGGCCGAAAATGTGTTTGTGATGACCGAAAGCCGGGCGCAGTCGCAGGATATCCGGCCGCTGAAAATTGCCATTTTAAACCTGATGCCGAATAAAATAGCCACCGAAGTACAGCTGCTGCGCTTGCTGGCCAACAGCCCGCTGCAGGTGGATATTGATTTACTGCGGATTGATGATCATGTCAGTAAAAACACGCCACCGAGTCATTTAAACTGCTTTTACCGCTACTTTTCAGAAGTGCAGCAGCAAAAATACGATGGTTTAATTATTACCGGCGCGCCGCTGGGCCTGGTTGATTATGAAGATGTTACCTACTGGAATCAGTTTGGCGATATCCTGCGCTGGGCCGATAATAATGTGACCTCAACCCTGTTTTTATGCTGGGCAGCGCATGCCGCGCTGTACCAATACTATGGTTTGCAGCGGGAAATTCGTGGTGAAAAGCTGTCGGGCGTTTACTGGCAGCAGGTAAGCCAGCCGCTGTGCCCGCTGGTACGGGGCTTTGATGATGAATTTTTAGTGCCACACTCGCGCTACGCCCAGGTACCGAAGCAAAAATACCAGCAGCATGATGACTTGCATATTCTGGCCGAAGCCGATGTTACCGGTGCCTATTTGCTGCAGAACAGCAGTGGCAGCAGGGTGTTTGTTACCGGCCACCCGGAGTATGATTTAACCACCCTGGACGAAGAGTATCAGCGCGACTTAACGGCAGATGCCGCGCCCAAGCTGCCGGAAAACTATTATCGCAATAACGACCCGTTGCAGGGGCCGCAAAAGCTGTGGCAAAGCCATGCCTTTTTACTGTTTAGCAACTGGCTGAACTATTATGTTTATCAGGCCACACCGTTTGAGCTAAGCCAGATTGGGCAACGCGCTTAAGCCGGTTCAGGTTTTAACGACGTAGAAAAACGTAGAGCATTATATGACTGCAAGACTAACGCCAGAGCATTTTCGCGAGTTACTTTCACAGCGCATTTTTATTCTTGATGGCGCCATGGGCACCATGATCCAGCAACACCGCTTAGAAGAAGCTGATTATCGCGGTAGCGAATTTGCCGACTGGCCAAGCGATGTGAAGGGCAACAACGATTTACTGGTACTGAGCCAACCCGATTTAATTGCCGATATTCACCGCCAGTACCTGCTGGCAGGTGCTGATATTGTTGAAACCAACAGCTTTAACGCCACCACTATTGCCATGGCCGATTACCAGATGGAAGGCTTGTCGGCCCGGATTAACTGCGAGTCGGCCGCGCTGGCACGTAAAGTGTGCGATGAAATAACCGCGCTTGAACCCCATAAACCGCGCTTTGTGGCCGGTGTGTTAGGGCCCACTAACCGCACCGCGTCGATATCGCCTGATGTAAATGACCCGGGCTTTCGCAATGTCAGCTTTGATGAGTTAGTAAACGCTTACACTGAATCAACCCACGCCTTAATCGAGGGCGGGGCTGATATTATTATGCTGGAAACCATCTTTGATACCCTGAACGCCAAGGCCGCTGCGTTTGCGGTGCTTAAGGTATTTGATGAAGTGGGCTTTAAACTGCCGGTGATGATTTCCGGCACCATAACCGATGCCTCGGGCCGCACTTTATCGGGCCAGACCACCGAAGCGTTTTACCATAGCCTGGCCCATGTTGAGCCGGTCTGTTTTGGCCTTAACTGCGCGCTGGGCCCGGATTTACTGCGCCCTTATGTTGAAACCTTGTCGGGTGTGTCAGAAGCCTATGTGTCGGTGCACCCCAATGCCGGCCTGCCAAACGAGTTTGGCGAATACGATTTGGGTGCCGAAGAGATGGCAGCAGAAATAGCGGACTGGGCCAGCCAGGGCTTTTTAAATATTGTCGGTGGCTGCTGTGGCACCACCCCGGAGCATATAAAAGCGATTTTTGAGGCGGTAAAAGATGCGCCGCCACGCCAACCCAAAGCGCCAGGCCATAGTTTTAACTTAGCCGGCCTTGAAGCCTTTTCAGTGGAGTGGTAATGCGACAACAGGCCCGATTTATTAATGTTGGCGAGCGGACAAACGTAACCGGCTCGGCCAGATTTAAAAAACTGATTTTAAACGGCGACTATGAAGCGGCGCTGGATGTGGCGCGGCAGCAGGTTGAGAACGGCGCCCAGATTATCGATATCAACATGGATGAGGCGATGCTCGATAGCAAAGCCGCCATGGTGCGCTATTTACAGCTTCTGGCGTCCGAGCCGGATATTTCGCGGGTGCCAATTATGGTCGACTCGTCGAAGTGGGAGGTTATTGAAGCCGCGCTAAAATGCATTCAGGGCAAAGCGGTGGTTAACTCAATTTCGCTAAAAGAAGGCGAAGCACCGTTTTTACAGCAGGCAACCTTACTGCGCCGCTATGGTGCGGCCGTGGTAGTAATGGCCTTTGACGAAAAAGGCCAGGCCGATACCAAAGTGCGCAAAGTCGAAATTTGCCAGCGCGCTTATAACATCCTGACCACGCAAATTGGTTTTCCGCCCGAAGACATTATTTTTGACCCGAATATTTTTGCGGTGGCCACCGGCATTGAAGAGCACAACAACTACGCGGTCGACTTTATTGAAGCCACCCGCGAGATAAAACAGTTGTGCCCGCATGCCAAAATCTCTGGCGGTGTATCTAACGTGTCGTTCTCGTTTCGCGGCAATGATGCGGTGCGCGAAGCCATTCATTCGGTATTTTTATACCATGCAGTTGCTGCTGGTATGGATATGGGCATTGTTAATGCCGGTCAGCTCACTGTTTATGATGACATTCCGCCACTACTGAAAGAGCGGGTAGAGGACGTTATTCTTAACCGGCGGGATGATGCCACCGAGCGCCTGTTGGAAATTGCCGCCGAGTTTAAAGGCGATGGCAGCGTAGCCGAAAAAATAGATGATGCCTGGCGCAGCCTGCCGGTTAACAAGCGGCTGGAACATGCGTTAGTTAAAGGTATTACCGACTTTATTGATGTCGACACCGAAGAAGCGCGTCAGCAAGCTGAAAAGCCGCTGCACGTGATTGAAGGGCCGTTGATGGACGGCATGAACGTAGTGGGCGACTTGTTTGGCGAAGGCAAAATGTTTTTGCCACAAGTGGTGAAATCGGCCCGGGTTATGAAAAAAGCCGTGGCCTATTTGCAGCCTTATATTGAGCTGGAAAAAGAAGGCGGCCGGGCCCAGGGCAAAGTGCTGCTGGCGACAGTAAAAGGCGATGTGCACGATATAGGCAAAAACATTGTCGGCGTAGTGCTGCAGTGTAACAACTTTGAAGTGATTGACCTGGGCGTCATGGTGCCCTGTGCCGAGCTTTTGCGGGTAGCGAAAGAGCGTGATGTTGATGTCATTGGTTTATCTGGCCTGATCACCCCATCACTGGATGAAATGGTCCATGTCGCCAAAGAGATGACCCGCTTAGGCTTTACCCAGCCGCTGCTAATTGGCGGTGCTACCACGTCTAAAGCGCATACTGCGGTAAAAATTGAGCCCAATTATGCCAATGGCGTGGTGTATGTGCCCAATGCTTCGCGCAGTGTGTCGGTGGTGCAGTCATTAATCAGTGCTGACAGCAAAGCCGATTATTTAAGCCGGGTTAAAAACGAATATGTGGTGGCGCGCGAGCAACATGCCCGTAGCCGGCCTGGTGAAAAGCTACTGAGTTTAAATGAAGCTAAAGCCAATAAATTTAAGCTTGATTTAACAAAGGTCGCGCCGGCGCCAAAACAGCCAGGGGTGCATCTCTGGCAGGACGTCGATTTAAACCTGCTGCGTGATTACATCGACTGGACCCCGTTTTTCTTAACCTGGCAGCTCTCCGGTAAATACCCGGCCATTTTAAACCATGCCGAAGTGGGCATGGAGGCACGAAGGGTGTTTAAAGACGCCAACGCGATACTCGATACCATGATTAACGATGGTCATGTTAAAGGTAAGGCGGTGTTTGGCTTGTTCCCGGCTAATAGCGACGGTGAAGATATTATCGTGTACACCGACGAGAGCCGCACCACTGAAAAAGTTCGTTTATATAACCTGCGCCAGCAGTTGCAGCTGAGAAACAATGCACCCAATTGCAGTTTGGCCGATTTTATCGCCCCGGTGGGCAGCGGCGTAAAAGATTATATCGGTGGCTTTGCGGTGAGTACCGGCTTTGGCGCTGATGAGTTTGCCGCTAAGTTTGCTGCCGATCATGATGATTACAACAGTATTATGGTTAAAGCGCTGGCCGACCGCTTAGCCGAAGCGTTGGCGGAGTATCTGCACTTAAAAGTACGGCGTGACTACTGGGGTTATGCTGGCGATGAGCTACTTGACAACGAGCAGCTGATTCGTGAGATGTATCAGGGCATTCGCCCGGCACCTGGCTATCCGGCCTGCCCGGAGCATACCGAAAAAGGCACGCTGTGGCAGCTGCTGGATGTCGAAGCTAATACCGGCATTACCCTTACCGAAAGCTACGCCATGTGGCCGGGTGCTGCTGTAAGCGGCTGGTATTTTGGCCACCCCGACAGCAAGTATTTTGCGGTAAGCAAAATTGGTGACGATCAGCTGAACGAGTATGCGGCGAAAAAGGGCTGGAGCCGCAGTGAGGCTGAGAGCTGGCTGGCACCCAATATTCGTTAAATTGTCAGTAAAACTTTTTCTACCGCTTTGCTGAAAAACGGTTATGCTAAATAAAATAACTGGGAAGAGGTGTTCCCGTGCGGTCAGGTTTATTTGTTAGCATACTCCTTTTGTGTTGCACTTCCGTTGGCGTATCAGCGGCAACCTTAACCGTGTTGGTTGGCCAGCAAAAGCCGCCTTATATTAACACCGCTAATATTTCAGGTTATGAAGTGGAGTTACTGGCCGAGG
>TARA_R110002126_G_scaffold22865_8_pt1 | contig 20002 bp, 17 predicted proteins | sample TARA_R110002126 | Tara Oceans TARA_R110002126 (sample SAMEA4397536) | marine metagenome | biome: Polar Biome; feature: [DCM] deep chlorophyll maximum layer (ENVO:01000326); material: water (ENVO:00002006), including particulate matter (ENVO:01000060) such as... | depth 30 m
CCAATGAAGAAAGTGTCAATGAAGTGGCCCGCGTTTTGATGGAAAATCTATTGGAGCAGGACCTTTCCCAAAACAAGGGTAGCAATAAATTTTTCTCCGATGCCGTAGAAGGCCTGGTAAGCGGTCTGATCTGGAAAATGAAGACGGCCTATCCGATGTATTGTACCCTACCCCATATAATTGCCCTGTTCCAAATCCTTCCCACCAAAACATTGGTCGCCTTCCTGAACTCCGACCTGACCTCCCGTAGCATGGCCAGTGCCTTTATCCATGGGATTGCATCCGATAAACAAACCGCCGGTGTCCTGAGCACCCTGGCCAATGCCTTAAAAAAAATAAGTTCCAAAAACATGTTTTTTGTCCTATCTAAAGATGAAATCCCTTTGGACATCAACAACAAGAAGCATCCTGCCGTGGTATCCCTGGTCAACAACCCCAAATATGATACGGCCTACTCCCCCGTCATTGCCTTGATCATGCATACCATGATAAAACAAATGAGCGTTCGCCATAAACAATCTTCCTTTCTTTTGATGGAAGAGGGGCCCACCCTCAAACTTCCCCATATGCACCGCATCCCCGCGACCTTAAGAAGCTTTGATATATGTACGGTGTACGTCATGCAGGACAAGGTCCAAAACGACCTGTTGTACGGGGACAAGGCCAGTAAGGCCATTCTAAGCAACCTGTCCTATCAGTTCTTCGGTAAGGTAAACGACCCGGATACCGCCAAATACTACGAACGGTTTTTCCAGATCATTAAAAAACCGACCCACAGTATCAGTAAAAGCAGTGGCCTGAGCTGGGAAAGTAGGATTACCAAAGGTGAAAAAGAGGTTGCTAAACGAAGGGCGGAAATTTTCTTTCGTTTAAAACAAGGGGAGTTCGTCGCCTTTGCCGATGGCAAGGATCGTAAGCTGCAGTTTACCTTACAACCGATCGTCCGGAAAAGGCCCAAAAGAAGGATCGTCCATACCGATGAGGAAGTGAAATTGGTGTATGAAAGGTGCTACTCGGAAATCAGAAAGCTGTTCGGAAGTCTATTTTCAGTTCCTTGATCTATTGCATTTGGCCCTGGATTTCTAATGAACATGAAGTGAAGCCTGTGGATGAATCTCAATTACCACGATACGATATACTACAACTAATTTAATTCGGGTCAATGATATAGCATAGTAGGGTGGTGACGGCAGGGTAGATAAAGTTAGACACCGACCATGGCAAAAAACTCACTGAGCTTTAAATTTTTTGCTTCGCAGATTCGCACAATCGTATTCAAACTTATATTATAATTTTCATCATCTTTAATTCGCCTTACTGTTTTCTCTTCGAGAAAGTGATTTCTAGCAAATTCACTATTATTATCAATTGGAATAACCCATTTGTCTCTAATAAATTCAACAATTTTTCGATTGGCACTTTTCATCTGAGACAAATAACAGTGATTCAGGTAAAAAACTTTCGGATTAAAATCCGAATGAATCATATTTTTATTATATTAGCTATGAATTATTAATTTTGCGATACTTCTAAAACAAAACATCAGAAGCATTCGCTTTGAATCTCGTACTAGAAAACTGGTAATTTTTAAACACACGAGAGAATAAGCAGTTTGCTCACGACCCGGGCGTGGGCTCTCTTATTTGTGTGTTGGTATACCAGTACCTCTAGTACAATAAGCTGAGCTCCACGCCTTTTATTTTTTGGGCCTCAACTTAATCCAAAGCCTATGTCTTCACCGTCTAGAAGTCGGCAAAACCATTCATATTGACTATGAGGAAACAAACTATCAATTTTACCAATAAAGACCAGTTTCTACTAATTTTTGGAACAGGCCCCACGGTACTTGACCTCCTCTTTAAAAAGAAACCGAAAAATCCGGTCTAACTTTTTTCCTTGGCTGTAGCTTTGGGCTTACGATTCCTCTTTTCCGGTTAACGAAACACCTTTTACCCTTAGCTGATCAAACATTTAATATGGCATCCGGCCATACAGTGCAATCACAGTCGCTCACATAAAAAAATCCTACATCCATGCCCACATAGAGCTTGGACAGGACAACTATTGCTTTTCATCAACGCAACGAACTTGAATGAAATTTAAATCTGGATCCATGGAAAACCACATTTTCAAAAGTCTATAGCAAACTGTTGAAAGCACTGAAATCGATTATTTAACTCAACTATCTAAATCATGAAAAAAACACCAATGATAAAGAATGGCTTATTCCCCGTTCTAGCCGCTTACTTAATGCTGTCCTCCTTGCTTTGCTTGAACTTAAAGGCAGCAACTTTTACCGGAAAAATAACCTATATCGATAACGTTCAATCAACTGTTTTTGGCACCATTACCGATATAAAAGGACAGCCTATACTTGGCGTCACCATCCAAATTGAAGGCACCAATATTGGAACCATAACAGAAGTTGATGGCACTTATAGTATTGAAACACACCTTGACAATGTTCTCCATTTCTCCGCTATCGGCTATAAGAATCAAACCGTTTCTATAAATGGAAGACAGGAAATCAATATTATATTGGAAGAGGATGTTACCCAATTGGACGAAGTGGTTCTCAATGCAGGATACTATACCGTAAGTGAGAAAGAACGTACAGGAAACATTGCTACAATTAAGGCAGAGACTATTGATAAACAGCCCGTAGGCAATCCGTTAGCTGCTATGCAAGGCCAAATGTCTGGGGTGAATATTGTCCAAGAGACAGGGGTTCCAGGTGGTGGATTCAATGTAGAAATAAGAGGACGTAATTTTATAGACGGTGCTTCCGATCCGTTTTATATCGTAGACGGTGTACCCTACAACTCCAACTCCTTGGGATCCGACAATGTTTCAGGTCTTATACTGGGAGGGAATATAAGCCCTTTGAATGCCATTAATCCCAACGATATTGAAAGTATTGAGGTTTTAAAAGATGCCGATGCTACTGCAATTTACGGATCTCGAGCTGCCAATGGTGTAGTACTTATTACTACTAAAAAGGGTAAAATTGGAGAAACCCGCTTCGATGCCCATCTCAGTTCTACATTGGGGAGTGTATCGAATTTCTTAGAACTCATGAACACGGAGGACTATCTCGAAATTCGAAGGGAAGGAATTGAAAATGATGGATTTGGTGCATTACTTGAAGATCCTGCCTTTGATTTTATTTGGCCCGATATCAAATCCTGGGACAATAGCCGTTATACCGATTGGCAAAAGGTGCTTATCGGCAATACTTCCTATCGAAACAATGCCCAAATTTCCGTTTCGGGAGGCAGTAGAGAAACACAGTTTTTAATCAGCGGTGGCTATCAAAATGAGACCACGGTATTTCCAGGGGACGCCAACTATCAAAAAATGACGCTTCATAGTAATCTCAACCACCGATCCCCAAATGATAAGTTCACTATCAACTTGTCAACGACCTATACCAATGAAAACAACCAAATGCCAAGCTCCGACTTTTCCCTCTTAGCCTATTCATTGGAACCAAATGCCCCAGAACTGTACGATGCGGATGGTAACATCAACTGGGAAAACAATACATGGAACAATCCGATGGCCGCATTACAGGAAAATTATGAAGCTATTTCAAATGCCCTTATTACCAATGCCTTAATATCCTATGCTCTACTACCTAACCTGGAAATCAAGTCTAGCCTAGGTCTTACCAGTTATCGATTGGACTCTTTTAATAGCTTACCAAGTTCCGCCAGAAATCCCGCATTGGGATTGACACCACAAAGCTATTCTTCCCTTGCAACAAATAGTTCCAAAAGGGATTCCTGGATCATTGAACCGCAATTACATTGGAAAAGGAAATGGGATAAACTAGGGTTAGATGTTTTGGTCGGAACAACATTCCAACAAGAAAACAGCCAACAATTGGTACAAAAAGGAACTGGTTTTCCGAATAATAGCTTGCTGAACAACCTGTCCGCCGCAACTACCGTAGAAGTATTATCCGATACGGACAGCAAGTATAATTATAACGCCGTATTCAGCCGCTTAAACCTTAAAGTTGTGGATAGGTACATTCTGAACCTTACAGCACGTAGGGACGGTTCTTCTAGATTTGGGTCTGAAAAACAGTTTGGTAATTTTGGAGCTATTGGTCTAGCTTGGATTTTTTCGGAAGAAAAAATAATCAAAGGTGGATCTCTACTGAGTTTTGGAAAGATACGCGGTAGCTTTGGAACTACAGGGAGTGACAATATCGGGGATTATAGGTTCCTTGACACCTATAGTGTCACTGGGTTTGACTACGATGGCACTACCAGTTTGGGACCGACCGGCATATTCAATCCACTGTTTGGATGGGAATCCAATAAAAAATTGGAAGCGGCCATCGAACTTGGTTTTTTCAAAGATCGCTTATTGGTCAATACTTCGTGGTACCGTAACAGGTCTTCCAATCAGCTTATCGGAATTCCCTTAGCTGCAACCACAGGTTTTACGGAACTCACAGGAAACTTTGATGCCGTTGTTGAAAACTCTGGTTTAGAGTTGGATGTACATACCATCAATCTGAATAACGAAAAATTAAAATGGTCCACGACCTTTAATATTACGGTACCCAAAAATAAATTGGTAGACTTTGATGGCTTGGAATTTTCAACGTTTGCGGATCGCTTTGTCATAGGAAAACCAGTAACCATCGTCAAACTTTACAATGCGATCGGAGTTGATCCAGAGACAGGCGTATACCAATTTGAGGATTACAATGACGACGGAAGCATCAGTAGTTTAGATGATCGAGAATGGACAGAAGATCTTGCCCCTGAATTCTATGGTGGTCTGGGCAATATGTTCAGTTTCGGAAAATTTAATTTTGATTTCTTTTTTCAGTTCAAAAAACAAAAGGCATACAATACATTTCGATTCCGTTCTACACCCGGCACTAAAGGTAATGCCGCGAGCGCCTTGTTGGACAGGTGGCGCGAGCCTGGGGACCTGAATCCGGTCCAAAAGGCTTCTGGAGGACTGTCCCTAGAAGAAAATGTGGGAGCACTTCATGAAAGAAGCAATGCCGCAGTTTCAGACGCTTCATTTATCCGATTACGCAACGTAACCTTGAATTATAAGATTCCGACACAAGAAAATGGATGGGATGCCAATGTCTATCTGCAAGGACAGAATCTGCTCACGTTCACCCATTACGATGGTCCTGATCCCGAACAGCCTTCCAATACCCGATTACCGCCAATCAGACAAATTACCCTAGGCATCCAATTCAATTTTTAACTTAAACCCATATCGTATGAACACGCTAATACATCATAAATACAACCTTAAATACAAACATCAAATGCAAACATTACGACGAATCATCGTTCTCCTATTTGCTATAGGACTTATAGGTTGTTCGGAATTTGTGGAAGTTGACCCACCAAAGAACATATTGATTTCGGAAACGGTATTCAATGACCCGGCTACGGTAGAATCCGCTCTAGCAAATATCTATTACGAACTACGCGAGCAAGGCATGTTATCCGGAAGTTCCGGTTTGACCACGGGCCTAGGCATATACAGTGACGAATTGGATTATTATGGCTTTGATGCCGATTACCTACAGCTCTATAACCATACCGTTGTTGCGGGGAACAATAGGATACTCGATTGGTGGAGCCAGGCCTATGCCCTTATTTACAGTGCCAATGACATCATAAAAGGCGTGGATAATTCCAATGTATTGACTGTCGAAGAAAAAAATATTTTTAAAGGACAGGCCGTATTGGTTCGTGCTTATATACATGGTTTTTTGGCTGCCCTATATGGCGACGTCCCCTATGTGACCACCACCGATTACCTGACGAACAATGTTATACCCCGTACACCGGTCTCGGAGGCTTATGACCTTATCATACATGACCTTACGTATGCCATCTTATTGCTGGAAGGCAGTGATAGTGTTTCCAGCGAACGGGTACTACCGGATATATGGGTCGCAAAGTCCCTATTGGCACGGATGTACCTCTATACGGAGCAATGGGAACAGGCCGCCGCCATCGCTACGGAACCTATGCAAAGGTTCGGTTTGGAGCCAGATTTGAACAAGGTGTTCCTTAAGGATTCCCCTGAGACGATATGGCAATTCAAACCAGGAGAATATCCCAAGAATACCAGGGAAGCTACCCAATTGATCATACAAGCCATTCCAGGTCAGACCTATGCATTGACCGATGACCTTATCGAAGTATTCGAAGAGGGCGATTTACGCAAGACGAATTGGATCGCTAGTATATCCGATACGGAGGGGACCGTTACCTTGCACTATGCCCATAAATATAAGGCTAACTTAAAAGAAACGGAGTCCTTGGAATATTCCATCCTACTGCGGTCGGCGGAATTATACCTGATTCGTGCTGAAGCTAGGGCACATCTGGGGGAAATTACCGGTGCTCAGCAAGATTTGAACGCTATACGCAACCGAGCGGGATTACCCAATACCACCGCACATACCACTACCGATCTAGTGTCCGCAATTCTACACGAACGACGTACCGAATTTTTTACGGAACAAGGCCATCGTTGGTTCGACCTTAAACGGACCGGTCTTGCAAACGAAACGCTACAAGATCAAAAATTGAATTGGCAACCTAGGGATATACTCCTACCCGTTCCGGAATCCGAAATTGAAATGAATCCAAATTTACTACCACAGAACAACGGGTATCAATAAGATTTCCAATAGCCGATGTATTAAGAAAAGTCTTATGAGTAAACGTAGCACAATACAAAATATCCTAATAATAATCCTTATGTCGGTACCTACATATGGATTAACATTCAGCACGAAAGTATTAATAAAAAATACGCTTAACTCGGAAATATGCCCTAAAAAGTCCCCCTTTTTATCCTCGTATATAGTGAATGGTCAACTCTACTTGACCATTCCAAACGAGGTATTGGACACACCGGTACTGTTCATCAGGTATGATCAGCAAAAAACAAGAAAATATATCCAAATTGTCTGGTCGTTACACAAGGAAAACATCCTGTTAAAAACACCGAGTATCGCGTCCTCTGCTGGAAATATTATTCCTGTGGCGAACAACCTGCCCCTTGAGGATAACCTAATTGCCATCTTTCCTTTGGAGAATAGTGGGACGGATATTGTTGGACATACTATCAATATCACCGACCTGGTTCTGAGACAAACTATTGAATGGACTCCCGGGTTTACCGAAAATTTACTTCCTGAAATTACCATGTTGATGGATGCCAGGAACAGGAAAAATGAGGTGATCATCAAAACCCGAAGAGGTCTACGCATGGGAAAATCCAAAATTGCCGTTCCCGTATTTTATGCCTTCTCCGCTTTACCAAAACCTATGAGTGCACGAAGATATGACTACCGAATGGGATTCTATGATGAGTTCTTTACCGCCCATAATTATGGTACGGAAAATAGGAAAGCCAACATCACCAAATGGAGGTTACAAAAAAGAAATAATGCAAAAGAAATTGATGTTTCAACTGACCCCATCACCTTTATCCTGTCCCCTAATATCCCTAAAAAATGGCGGCCCTATATCAAAGCTGGAATCGAAGAATGGTTGCCTGCGTTTGAAGCCGCCGGTTTCAAGGATGCACTTGTGGTAAAAGAGGTAGACAGTATCAATGAATGGCAAATGCACAGTATAGCCAGTTCTATGGTGTTCTGGGATCAAAGACGATACCTTAGAGGCAATGAACATGAAGATACCGGAGGGACTATTTCCAAGATACTGGACTTGAGGTCTGGTGAAGTACTACGCTGCGACATCCACTTAGGTTCAACTATCGAAGCTTTATCCGAAAAATACTTCATTAGGGCAGCGCCTTTGGACCGGCGCGCGCGAAAATTTCCTTTTCCCGATGAACTTATAGGTTCTTTGTTACAAAACTTGACCGCTCACGAAGCAGGTCATGCTTTCGGAATCATGGACGGGAATTTTGGTGAGTACACCTACCCTGTCCATCGGATGAAGGATAGCCTTTGGCTTTCAACGATGGGATATACACCAAGCATCATGAACTACACACGATTTAACAATATCCCTCAACCCGAAGATAGTGTTCCCGCGTCTCTTTTAGTGTCCAAAGTAGGCCCTACAGATCTGTACAATATACGGTGGGGCTATTCGGAATTTACGAAGGAGAAAGATGTGGAAACGGAATTGGAACGTATTGTTCGAATACAAGATTCCGTTCCATGGTACCGGTATAATAATGACCAATTTGAAGTTATCGGTCCGGCAGTGACCAATGAAGTTGTAGAAACTGACAACCCAGTAAGCAGTACGGAAATGGCACTGAAAAACTTAAAACGTGTTATCGAATTATTGCCAGATGCAAACCGCGACCAAAAGGACAATGCCCGTTTGGAACGCCTTTATAGTAAAGTTTTGGAGTTGTGGCACAACCAAATGAACCAAGTAGTTTCATTAATCGGGGGCTATGAAATCCACTATTCGTCCATCAACCAACCTGGGAATTTGTATACCCCGATACCTTTGCAAAAACAAGAAAAAGCCATCGATTTTTTGATAATTAATGCCTTTGACCCTCCTAAATGGTTAACAGAACCCGAGTTTCACAAAGGAACACAATACTCGACCTTTCCAGACGAAATGGTAGGATTTCAACAAAAATTGATTTTCGAGCTAATAGATACCGCCCGTTTGAAACGTATGGAAAAAATGGAACTGATTTATGGGCAAGAAGAGTTGCTGAACACCTACGTACTCAAAATCCAAACCGGTCTCTTCATTGAGTTGAAAAACAGCTTTGATAATGTACCTCCGAGAAAACAGGAAATTCAATTGACCTACATTGACCGATTAACAGAAATTTTAGGGAAAGAAAGATTGAACTATTATCCAAAATCAAAATTTTCGGATTATACCGATTACTCCAAAGGAATTTTGCTACATCAACTATTATCATTGAAAAAGGAAATAGAAATTGGGCTAAAAACAAACAAAGAAGTTCCTACAGTGGGGCATTGGAAAAGATGTCTCCTCAAGATAAATTCAATACCCAATATTTAAAAAACATACTTAACCTATGTGAAGGTCAGCATATCCATAGACCGATTGTCTATAAAATCTGGGAGATGGAGATTCGTTTGTTTTAGCTAAAAAAAGGTGCCCATTTAAGGCACCTTTTCAAGTATTGGATAATATTTCAATTTTTGCGTAATGCGGTACTGCTGTACGAAGGTTGCGCATACAATTGGTAGTCATTGAAAGTACAGGGAATCGCTCCCGATGCTCCACAACCATCTTCAACCATTACGGACTGCCAGCCTAAAGCTGGATGATTGTAATAACCTTCTTGGGCAATAGTGTTTGTTTCTGTTGCAAAGGCAAGGCCAACGGCCATGACCACCGCTATGGCGGGCAACATAATTTTAAAAACTTTAGTTTTCATAATATGATATTTAATAATTATTGCCTACTCTTTCTTACAGGTTTTCGGCTTACCCTGTCACTACGTAGTATTTTTATTGGAGAGACGTTTTTGAAGACCGATACTCGTGAAGATTCCAATGAATGCAAGCAATGCTAAACATAGATTAAGATAGAGATGACCCCGCCATCCCAGTGTAGATATTACTCCTCCGCAAGAACAAGGAATTGTTTCACTAAAATGTAACATCAATGTAATGTATATAGTGAACATGATCATTAACCCCAAACAAGCGTATAATGCAAAAATCCTAAACCTTGGTATGAGCAAGAACAAGGATATGACAATTTCAATTGTGGGAACAATCCACGACAGTGTACCTGCATACCCTTTCAAAATATCCGATTGCTCTAATTGCTGCTGAAATTGATAATAATCGATCAATTTGCTCGACCCAGCAAATATGAACACTACAATAAATAACATGCTTATAATAAAGGGTATCGCTTTTGTGTATTGCTCTAAAGGTTTCATATCGTTTATATTGATATGATAAAATTAAAGAGTTCGATTTATTCCTAAAGGATAAGAAGTTGAGCGACAGGTATTAACTACACCAATACTTCCCCTTAATGTAATTTTAAGGAAAGTTTTCTAAGCTCACTAGGGGCATACCCATAATGCTTTTTAAATGCCCTTGAGAAATGAGGCATTGTTTTAAAACCAACACTAAAGGCAATCGTCTTAAGATTAGCATCGGTATGATGTATTAACATTTTCGCCTTTCTTAAACGTTCCTGAAGCAAAAACCGATAAACCGTTGTTCCGAACAGCTCCCGAAACCCATACTTTAATTTAAATTCGTTGGTTCCCAATTGATGGGCGAAATCCTTCAAGGATGGTAGGTCTGCCTCTAAATTGTTCAATATGATATTTCTTCCCTCCCTTATTTTTCTAATATCTTCAAAGCTTAGTCTAGCTCTCGCCTTGACCATATCTTTTGAGACCAACACGGATGACCCACCCTTAAACTTTTCCATGAATACTGCTTGTTGATCATGTTTATCCCTCTCTTCACTATCCCTTGCTGTTAATACTACTGTTACCAAAAAATTTTGCATGATGCCATTATTACCACTATTCGTAGTTATATGACATAGATTTGGAATCAAAAGTCCATCTTTGGTAACAAAAGTAAGTTCCATTGATGTATCATTAAATTCACGTTTCTGTGCCTTTGCCAAAAAATTGGACCACATTTTTACAGATGTGATATCCAGTAAATTTTTAAAATTAATCCCAACAATATCCTGACGTAGAAATGCCAAGATCGAACATGCATTTTGGTTGACCATTTTCACAGTTCCTTTACCATCTAAAAAAAAACTTAATTGAACTAGGTGTCGAACAACCCCTGTAGTATTCACGAACCCTCCATGAACCAAGGTTTCTTGGATTTCTTCGGCAAGCATGTTTAGAACCAATGAAATTGACACCATACTATCATTAGCATCCATACGTTCCAAACGGTAAAAAAAATTACCCTGGGCCATAGCCATTAACATCTTATTGATTTTCTCCAAGTGTGTTTTTGAGGTACTTTCCATAATTTCATGTTGTATGGTCATTTTATTTGATCAAAACTCTCGTAAATAGGTTTTTGCAGCTTCCAAATCAGTAAATGTTTTGGAGGGCACCGGAGGCTTATTGATTTGGAGATAAAAATCCGAAAGTGCTTTGGTCACTGTAGGTCCTATAATAAAAGCTGTTGCCAAGACCAATACGGAGCCTTCTATTGCCAAATAATCCCTTGCTGCCTTATTAATTTGGCTTACTCCGCGAATATCACAAAGCACCCTATATGCCAAACCTTCTTGCACAGCTAAGCGATCCTCAACGATCCGGATAGCTATTGGTAGGTTAATAGCGGTTCTAAATTTATAAACCACATGTAAAATATCATCTTGAATATGATAGGTGGCATATTCATTTTCTCTGAAAACAGACATATTATTAGAAAACTGGTTATACCCCTAAGATAATATAACGCTAATCAAAAAATATAATTATTGGGTATAATTACTTGTTTATAAGGATATTGATATTATATCATAAGGATTAATTATTACATATAAGGGATTTTAAAATATCAATACTATCCAATTTCCTACAAATCTAATTACATTTTAGTTCACATTAAATTACGTTAAAATGGCTAAAATTAAACATCATAATTTTTTGAATACCGTACACGATGTTTTTTCTGATGCAATGCAGGAAGGCATATTACATTTATACGCGGAAGGAGACTCCTTTTCTGGTAGAACTATAAGAGTAAAGAACCGAGACCTATTTCATTTTGGAACGACAGGCTACCTTGGACTGGAACAAGATATCCGTTTAAAGAATGCTGCTATCACTGCGATTGAACGCTATGGAACGCAGTTTCCATTGTCAAAATCCTATATTTCCAATCCCCTTTATAGCGAACTGGAAGACCAAGTCAATAAAATGTACGGTACTCATACTATTATTACCAAGAACAGCACCTTGGGCCATATCGGTGTTATTCCAAGTGTAGTTGACGATGATGATGTAATCATTTTAGACCATCAAGTACATTGGAGCGTACAGAACGCTGCAAAGATTTTAAAAACACGTAGCGTCCCTATCGAGATGATTCGCCATAATCACCTAAATATGTTGGAGAGCAAATTAAAAAAGTACATTCATTCTAAAAAACACATTTGGTATATGGCGGATGGTATCTATTCCATGTACGGAGATTTTGCCCCTGTTACGAAACTTATGGAGTTAGGTAGAAAATATCCACAGTTGCGATTCTATTTCGATGATGTTCATGGTATGAGTTGGATAGGTAAAAATGGTACAGGATACGTTCTGGATCAATTAGGAGAACTACCACATAATGTATTATTGTTTGGCACGCTAAGTAAAACGTTTGGAGCAAGTGGCGCACTTTTAACTTGCTCTGATTTTGAGCTGTATAAAAAGATAAAGACTTTTGGAGGTCCTTTAACATTTTCCGCACAATTAGAACCGGCTTCCGTTGCCGCCGCAATAGCCTCGGCAAAGATTCATCTTACTCCGGAAATCTATGATCTTCAAAACGATCTTATGGACCGGGTACAATTGTTCAACTCCCTTATCAAAACCACAGAGCTCCCGTTAGTAGATGTTAACCGTTCTCCCGTTTTCTTTATCGGAACTGGAATGCCCAAGACTGGGTATAATTTTGTTAACAGATTGATGAAGGAGGGCTTCTATGTAAATTTAGGCATTTTTCCTGCCGTACCCGTCAAGAATACCGGTGTAAGGATTACCATATCTAGACATAATCAGAAGAAAGAGATAAAAGCTTTAGTAGATGCCATGGACTATCATTTTCCTAAGGCATTACAGGAAACTCAAACCAGCCACAAACGTGTATTCCATGCCTTTAACCTTGTTCCTTCTATTAAAGAAGAAGATGAAATGGCCAAAGATTTACATTTAGTCACGGAAACTTCTATAAAAAAAATCACCAAATCGCAATGGAACAAAGTAATGGGAGGTCAGAGTGTTTATAATTGGGAAGGGCTTGAGTTTCTTGAAAATACGTTTCAAAATAATCCAGACAAAGAACACAATTGGAAATTCGTGTATGTATTAATTAAAGATACCTACGGTGAAATTATACTGGCAACTTTCATTACTCTTTCCCTATGGAAGGATGATATGCTGGCGAATGCTCGGGTATCTCGTTCCATTGAAGAGCAACGCAAGACCAACCCTTACTATTTGACCTCTGAAGTAATCTCCATTGGAAGCCTGTTCACCGAGGGAAATCATTTATATTATAACAACGAACATCCTAGAGCCCTATCCGCCATAAATACCTTAATAAGATTTATGCAGGATCAGCAGCTGGATTTCAGGGCAAAGACAATAGTATTAAGGGATTTTCAAAAACAGACTCCTCTACATGCCTATCTTCAAGGACAGGGGTTTGTTAGAATTGCAATGCCAGCGACATGCTTTATTGAACTAAACAACATACCAACCCTAGACGACTACCTTGCCAAGCTATCTTCCCGAAACAGAAGACACTACAGAAAGGATATTAAGCCATTTCTGAATCAAGTAAATGTTAAAATAGTTTCCAAATTTTCAGCTTCTCAATTGAATCAAGTACAGAATCTATTTTCCAATGTTCACAAAAACAACCTAGGATTGAACACCTTTTCGTTCCCTGGAAAATTGTTTGAGCTTATGAACGGACATCCACTTTGGGAATTTATAACGGTTAGTCCTAAAGATAAAACGGATACTATTGTCGGGGTCATGTTTTGCTATAAAAATTCGAATATAGTTTATGTGCCTTCATTTGTTGGCTTAGACTATGAAAGCTTAAACAAATATGGTACATATAGAGTGCTATTACTGATGACTATAAACCGTTCCATTACTTTACAAATTCCAAAAATTGACCTTGGCATGACCGCCTCATTTGAAAAGAAGAAACTTGGTGCAAGCATAGTAGAAAAATATGCTTATATGCAGACAGAAGATAATTTTACGCTGGAAATGCTCGGTATTATGGAAGGGCAACGATAAAATGCTATTGAAATGGAATTTCAGGAACTGTTAACGGAATTTAAGGACCAATTAGATGAGTTGGAAAACGGTAACGGGGATATTTTATTTAAGGCAGAATCGGGAATAGCACAAGTAGAAAAATATTTGAAAAAACTTCAGGTACAAATCAGTAAGAATAGTTTTCCCTCTCTAAAAGACGAAATTTATTTTTTCAAACATATAAAGCCCCAATTCTTCAGTAAATTGATTTACTACGGCAGGCTGTTCCATATTGAGAGCAAACGTCCAAGAGGCAGTAATGCCGCTCAAATCAAATACCTGAAAACCCAAATCAAAAAATTACAAATATTTTTTAACGATAACCTAGAATTCTATAATTATTATCGTCGCGGAGCAATATCACTTGACGAGCAATACTTCGTAAGAGGCAAACGCGACCTTCGACTCCCCCTAGAATCTTTTCATTTTTTAATCGATGTCCGGTTTTCAACCTGCCAAGACGGAACGGTAGCTATCATCATGGCTTATGATATGCTCATTGTATACCTGCAGGGTGAAATCGATATTCTAACCATTAACATGGACGAACTAAACACTAAACCTATGGAACGACCTTCAAAACTATTTTGGACCGGTAGCAAAACCGATCTCATAGAACTCATCTATGCACTGCATGCAAGTAATACTATTAACAGCGGAACAGTAGACATCAAAGAATTGGCCTCTCACTTCGAACACTTTTACAATATAGATCTTGGAAATTACTACCACACTTTTATCGAAATCCGTTCCAGAAAGACCGGTAGGACCAAGTTCTTGGATAAACTTATCGAAATGCTCAAACAAAGAATGGAAGCATTGGATGAGTGACACTAAAAATCCCACCTCTATACCAACTATGGAAATGTCGATTTAAGGCATTTTAAATCACTTTTCTACAAATACACAACCCTTTTGAATGCTTAGGACATATTAAGATGAGCTAAAAACCAACAAACTAAATTTTAAATAAAACTTCCCCACCTCTATCATAGTAATGGAAAACATTCTTTCAAGACGCTGCAAATTTGTTCAACGAAAGTCAAATCACGGTAAAGCCGCCATTTAAAAATGATAACCTTGGCGGCTTTACTTTTTTTAAAACCTATTAGTATGGCAGCAACTACAATTACTACGGATGATCTAAGGGAATTCAAAATGGAATTACTGGACGACATCAAAGAACTGCTCTCCAGCCAATCGAGCACAATTTCCAAAAGATGGCTAAAATCACCAGAAGTCCGAGAACTTTTGGGAATCTCCCCAGGAACACTTCAAAATTTAAGGATCAATGGTACGTTGCCCTATACCAAAGTGGGTGGCGTACTCTATTACGATTATAAGGAAATTATGACCGTAATGGAAGAAAATAGGATACACAACAAATTCTAATCTCATTTTGGAAAATATCAACTATATCAAGCACCTGAATGGGGTCTTTTTACTTTTCTCAAAAGATGGTCGTTTAAATCCCACGCATATTAGTATTTACGTGGCCTTATTTCAATTTTGGAACAATTATCATTTCCCTAAGGATTTCTATGTCAATCGGGATGAAGTGATGCAAATTGCTAAAATTGGCTCAAAGACCACTTACCACAGATGTATTAAGGAACTACATCATTGGAAATATATTGTATACGAACCCTCTCACAATCCATTTCACGGCAGTAAAGTCAAGATGTTCAATTTTGGGACAAGTGATGGACAAGTACTGTACCCAAACCCAACCAATAATGGGACAAGTAATGAACATGCAGTGGTATCTATAAACAAACCTTTACAAACCATAAAAAACAATACAAACGAGACTAAACTTGATCAGCCAAAAAATCAAAATGAAGTCATCGGTTTTTTTGAAAAGGAACATTGGCCAGCATTAGAGGCCAAAAAATTCTTCAATCACTATCAGGGCATCGGATGGCGGGTTGGTGGCAAAACAAAAATTGTGGATTGGAAGGCCACGGCACGTAACTGGATGCTAAAAGCAAAAGAACTTAAAGTGGAAAAAACAGAAGTGGAAGTTAGCCAACAAACGGACAACCTTAAGACTAGCACCCATAAAAACTATCATGAGCCTTTATGAGAATTCAAAAACCACATATCATTACCGAGGGAAGCGTTCAGTATGTGTTAGGTACTATGGAGGGAAATCAAATTTCTTATGACTTTGATAAAATCCTTATCTATCTTAATGCTAAGGGAAAACTTTTGTTCGGTAAGAAGTTTCAAATCTATCAGGAAGACCGGGAAGTATTGTACAAGCTCTGCAATTACTTTATAAAGGATGAAGTAAATTGCAAAAAGTTCAATATTGACATCAATAAGGGAATCTTACTATCCGGACCCGTGGGATGTGGGAAGACGACCTTGATGAAATTATTGCGCCATATGGTACCACATCAAAAATCCTACGACGTTATACCCTCCAGAAACATTGCCTTTGCATTCAACAACATCGGTTATAAAATCATCGAAGATTATGGGGATACCCGATTTTATTGTTTTGATGATTTAGGTGTAGAACCCACGGGGAGGTATTTTGGAAAGGACTGCAATGTTTTGGGTGAAATTCTACTTTCCAGGTATGACCTTTTCTTAAACCATAAAATTCTGACGCATGCCACTACCAACCTTAATGCAAAAGAACTTGAAGACCGTTATGGCAATCGTGTGCGCTCCCGCATGCGCCAACTATTTAATTTAATAGGATTTGATTCTAAAACTAGGGATAAAAGAAAATAAATGTTGCTTATTGATATGTAGTTAAAAATTCTTTGATTCTCCAATCGCGCCAACGCTTTGCAACACTTGAACATGTTAATTTACTAGAAAACCTGTCACTATTACCTAAGCAATTGTTTGTAATATTAATACCTATCTTATGTACGAAAGAACTCTTGGACAAGTTGGAACCTAAGAAATATGCGAAAAACACAAAAGAGTGGGTATCTATAAAAAAAGTAACCCCTTTATGCTAAGACTTAGCTTTTACACACACCATAATAAAATCATGGAAATTTACACCCATGTAGCTGAATCCCTCTTTTAGGGTAGAAAAAATCTCTTATCTTAGTTCTGCATATGAAATATATTCTTACGTTGGCAACAATTTAAAATGACTCAAACAATAAAAAAATATTTCGATTTATATTTAAAACAATTACGCTTTTCTACAGCAGAGGAAAAGGAATTTATCAGAAAGCATCTTACGGTGAAAGTATTAAATAAAGGAGATTTCTATTTAAAAAGTAGAGAAATTCAAACAAATATGGGGTTTATCTGTGAAGGCCTTGTTAGGAGATTTTATATCAATAATACAGGAAAAGAAATTACAACAGGGTTTACTAAAGAAAATGAATATGTAACCGATTACCCCTCTTTTATAAGACAAATTCCTACCAAATACTATTTACAATGTTTAGAGCCAACTAAGGTAGTAAATTATCCATATACAGCAATAACAGAGAGCTATGAGAAATTTAAAAACAGTGAAATGCAAGGTAGGTATATTGCAGAAAATGTCCTAACAATTTTAAGCGATAGAGTTGAAAGTTTTTTATTCAATACAGCAGAAGAAAGATATTTAAAGTTTATAAATGAAAACCCAGAGCTTATCCAGCGAATCAGCTTAACACATTTATCTTCATTTCTGGGTATAGAAAGACAATCACTAAGTAGAATTAGGAGTAAGATTTCAAAAAAATAATTTTGTCACAAATGTGTCAGGTCGCTATTGGTCTTGCTTTATATTTTTGTTAAAGACACCATTAAATTACCTAAAATGAATTCCATCAGAAAAATTCTACGAACAGTATTAACTGTAAATTTTATCTTCCTGACACTATCAATTTTTGGACAAACGGCAGAAATAGATAGATTTCACCTAAAAATACAGGAGCAAACCGATCAGGTATTTGACAGTCTGGTAAATTTGCGAAGAGATTTCCACAAGCATCCTGAATTAGCGGAGCAAGAGAAAAGAACATCAAAGAAAATAGCAGCATATTTAAAAGCTTTAGGCTTGGAGGTTCATACCAATATTGGTGGATATGGTGTAGTTGGAATATTAAAAACCAACAAAAAAGGGAAACACATAGCTTGGAGAGCCGATATTGATGCCCTTGCCTCCAACCACCCAGATAAGGAGAATTTTTCATCAGATAAGGCAGGAGTTCGTCATATTTGTGGGCACGATGTGCATACAACTATCGCACTGGGAATGGCTAATGTACTATCCAGAATAAAAGAAGATTTGACGGGAACTGTTTATTTCATCTTTCAACCTGCGGAAGAAAATTTAAAAGGTGCCAAAGCAATGATTGCTGATGGTTTGTTTGATTTAATCAATCCAGATGAAATTTATGCACTACACATCGCACCTATGCCAGAGGGAGTCATAAGCACTAAAGCGAATAATCTTTATGCGGACTATAAAAGCATTCAAATTGCTTTTACTAAAACAAGAGAGAAAGAGCAACTTATAGAGTACACCAAAGAACTTCTTTTGAATCTTCAAAATGTAAAACCCGATAGTAAGTTTTGGGACAACAGAAATTTAATTGACCCTAACATTGGGTTGGGCAACCCAAATACCATTTTTAAAGATTATATAACGGTTAATCCGAACATTCAGATTGAAGAAAATGATGACAAAATTTTTATAAAAGTCTATTTAAGTGCTGAAAAGCATACTGAAATAGATTCTATTTTATCGAGAATTGAACTAAACATTAAGGAGTCTGATTTTGCGAAAGAATTCAAGGGCATAACAATTGGTAATGAGGCAGCAATTGTGCTGAATGATGAAAATTTAACACATTCATCTATGTCAACATTGAATACAATGTTTGGGAATAAACAAGCTCAACCTTTGTACGGAGCCATTCCCGATGGTCGGAGTGATGATTTTTCATTCTTTCAAAATAAAATCCCCGGAGTTTACTTTTTACTTGGTGCTTCCAATTTTGAAAAGGGAATCATTTCAATGCCACATTCACCAAACTTTGCTGTTGATGAAAATAGTATAAAAGCAGGAGTTAAGTCTTTTTCATCTCTAATATTAGAAAGATTAAAATAAAAATCCCAGCATCAACAATTTCAAAAGAATGAAAATTAGACCTTTGACTATTCTATTAAGCTTTCTCTGTACTTTAACTGCTTTCGAAGACAGTAAAAAAAAAGACCGCTGATTACAATAAATATCATTCAGAAATTATTGTGGCAGAAGAGTTAATTAGCCAAGAAAAATATGAAGACGCATTGACCCAATATGAAAAGTTATTTAACGAATATGATTTCATTTTTCTTCGTGACTATAAAATCGCTTCTCAGATTTCTTTCTTAATTGTACCTTGCGCGGTTAGCATCTATGTAAAAGCAGTAAGTCGAGTATCTTTAAGATGAACTAAAAATTAAAGATATGAACACTCAAATTACTGCTACACCTAAGTTATTCATTGGTATCGACATACACAAACGCAGTTGGAAAGTACACTGTGCGACCGATCTGTCATCTGGAAAGACTTTTAGCATGCGGCCCGATGCCGAATTGCTTTATGAATATGTAGCCAAGCATTACACAGGTTATGAAGTGTCCACCGCTTATGAGGCGGGCTATTGCGGATACCATGCACATCGATGCTTTGTAGGTTATGGCTGGCGCAGCTTGGTGGTCAATCCGGCCGATATATTCAGGCGAGGCAAAGAGCGCCATACCAAGACGGATAGGATCGATGCCCTGCTCATAGCGCGGGAACTCAAGGACGGCAGGTTAAGCGGTATTTGTGTGCCGGACAAGTGCAGGGAGCAACTGCGGAGCCTTTTCCGTCGCAGGAACGATCTGGTCAAGGATATGCGCCAGATCAAGAGCTATATCAAGATGCAGTTGTTGTATTACGGTATAAGGATACCCCAAGAATTCGATAACGACCATTGGAGCCATAAGTTCAGGGATTGGTTCGATGAA
>TARA_R110002126_G_scaffold274595_1_pt1 | contig 19986 bp, 12 predicted proteins | sample TARA_R110002126 | Tara Oceans TARA_R110002126 (sample SAMEA4397536) | marine metagenome | biome: Polar Biome; feature: [DCM] deep chlorophyll maximum layer (ENVO:01000326); material: water (ENVO:00002006), including particulate matter (ENVO:01000060) such as... | depth 30 m
TGCCGGCAACTACCTGTCGCAGGTCGATCTGATCGGCCTCGTGGCCGGTGATACGTACCTCGTCCAGGTCGGTACCTGGAACGATGGTGAGGAGACCGGCGACGGCCTGCTCAACATCACCAACACGTCGGGCGCCTGCCCGACCGCCAACGTTCTTTGCGATCCCGCCAACAACCACAACCAGGGCGGCTCGGTCAGCTTGACCGCGACGTTCGGTACGGGTATCGGCAGTGGACTGCACATCGACGCTTCCGGCGGCCCTACCCTGGGTCCGGTGGCTTCGTGGGGCTTCTTCCTCGTCTCCGCCAGCGGTACGGCCTCCGGCCCGCTGATGAACGGCATCCTGTGCCTCGACGAGCCGATGGCTCGCTACGCTCCGCAGACGGCTGCGACGCAAGGCATCCCCGGCCTCGACTCGATCAGCCGCTTCGACGCGGTTGGTGATCTCGAGAACTTCGCCGGTACGTCGACGACGGGCTACGGCTTCGACGTCCCGACCGAGTTGCCCTTCACCCCGAGTGGTTCCGTGATCGCCCCCGGCGACACCTACTACTACCAGCTGTGGTACCGCGACCTGTCGTCGTCGAACCTCTCCAACATGCTGGAAGTGAACTTCTAGGTTCGCAAGGAATCGAGCCGCAGAGGACCTCCGACTCCGGAGGAGGTCGGTGACTCTGCCGCTCGGAGACACAAGGCCCCCGCGGTCGACCTTTCGGTCGTCGCGGGGGCCTTCTTCGTTCCCAGGCCGTGAACCGGGCTTCGGAGGAACGTCGGACTACGCGTCGAACGTGGCGAGCATCTCGAGCACCACGCGACGCGCGTTGTCTCGGTCCTGATGCGCCCGGACGCCGTAGTCCTGGCTTCGTGTCGCGGCGCCCGCGGCAATGGCTGAACGACACAGATGCTGCTCGTCGTCGCCGCGCTCGAGTCCATCCCGGACGGCCGCCCGCATCGCCACGAAGTACCTCGACTCCGCGTCGAGGGCGTTCAGGATGTTGGCCTGGCCCTCGATGAGGTCGTGGTGCGCAGGGATGATCCGTTCGATGCCTTCGTCCACCGTCCAGCGGCGCATGGTCGCGATGGCGGTTTCGAAGGGCGCGGGCTCCCAGCGGCAGTAGGGGAGTCCCGGCGACACCAAGTAGTCCGCCGTGCACAGCGTGCGCAACGCGGGAATCCAGACGACGCTGGTGCAGTTGGAGTGTCCGGGGACGAATCGGACCTCGGCCTCGAGGTCACCGACCCGGAACGCGAAGCGCTCGTCGCACACATCGGTCGGTGCGGGGAACGAGAACGCGGGGAGGTCGAGGGCGAAGCGTTCGTCCAACTTGCGCTTGGCATCCAGGATGCGGGCGACCGGGCCGGCTTCCTTCTCGGCGCCGACGCGCGGCATCAGGACCTCGGCGCCCGGGAATGCGTCCCAGCCACGGATGTGATCGTGGTGAGCGTGCGTGACGACGACGTGGCTGATCCTGCGGGGCGTCGTGGTGGCGCGCGTCATCACGGCGCTGGCCAACAGGTCGATGTCCTCGGGTCGCAGGCCGGGGTCGATCACGCAGGCCTCGTCCTTCGAGAAGAATCCGATGCTGTTGTAGCCCCACGTGTCGCTGCGCACGACCACGAGGGGATCGGAGGCGCTTCCCGGTCGCAAGAGACCGATCGGCGCTCGGGTCACGAGTCGAGTCCTCGGGTCAATTGCAGATCGTCCATGGACAGGTCGTCATCGTCGTCGTCCGGGAAGGTCCAGGCGGCGCGCACCGCATCGGTGACGCGCGCCTTCAACACCAACGGGTCGAGGCCGCTGGGGCGCAGCCAGGCGTCGGCGTGTTCCTCGTAGTTCGAGGCGTGGGCCTCGCCGAACCAGAGTTCGGGGGATGCGCCGCCCATCGATTCGTGGCGCCAGCAGGTACTGGCATCCGCGTCCGTCCCTTCGAGCGCGTTGAGCTGGCTAGCGAGCTTCGCCAGGTCGGGGCGTGCATGGGCCGTGCGCGACACCAGGTCGAACCAGCTGACGGTCGACAGCAGGAAGCGGCAGGTCGTACCGGCTGCGGTCGGTCCCAACACGAGGACGCGGTCGGCTTCGGTCCTGCCCCAGAGCGCGTGTCGTCCCGGGTCGAAGGTTCCGGCTCCGTCGCGACTCGACGCGCGCCCCATGGGACCCGTCCAAACCGCGTAGTCCAGATGCACGAGGTCGTCGAACACCGCCGACTGCAAGTCCCGAGTGTCGGACCGCCAGGCTTCGAGCATGTCGTGCCAGAGCACGGTCTCGGACTCGATTCCGTGTTCGAGCATGCGCGGCACGCGCTCCAGCGCATCGGCCAACGCTGTGTTCTGGCGCTGCTCGTCGGTCATGCCGGCCAACGCGAGGGGAGAGCGCTCCGCATCCACCAAGCGGGACACGGTCGCGTCGATCGCCAGGCCACGTTCGCTGGGAGCGCGGAAGAAGTCCCCGGCCAAGGCAGCCTCGAGCAGTCCGTCCTGGATCCGCAGCGCACGCTCAGGCTGGAGCACGGCGAGCGCGGAGCACACCCCGTCGGTGTCGTAGTGGTTGTTGAGCACCTCGACGCAGCCGGCCGCGCGCCGTTCGCGTTCCTCTGGATCCAGCCGCGCGAAGTTCAGCGCGATCCCGGTCGACAGATCGTGCTTGAGATCGGCCGGCGTCGTGTTGCCCGGCCAGTGCGAGAGATTGAGGCCAGGCGCATCGAAGGCGCCGTCCACCGACACGACGGGTTCGTCGTGCGGGGCGCCGATGCGGAAGGGCAGATTCATGACGCAGGGAGAACGGGTGGAGGTCGGCTCACGAGGGAGCCGCGCCGAGCGACGGGATTCTAGCGCAGGCGGACTCGCTGGGGAGCCTGACCCGCGAGATCAGATCCCGCCGTCGCCGCCCGCGTCGCCCTCGCCCTCATCATCGTCGCCGCTTTCGCCTTCGTCATCGTCTCCGGCCTCGGCGACCTTCTTCTCGAGGGCGGCCAGGTTGTTGGCCGCGTCGCGTTTCGCGATTCGCGCGAGGGCCAGATCCTCGTCCTCGAGTCCGCCCGAATCGATCTGCGCGGTCGCCATCTCGAGGCTCTTGCTGTAGAGCTCCTTGGCCAGCGCGTAGTCCTTCTCGAGGTAGTAGTGCAGGATCACCGCGGCGTCGTTGTAGAGGTGCGGCTTGCTGGGGGCGAGACGCATCGCCACGACGTAGGCTTCGAACGCGCGCAGATACAAGTTGCCCCGCAGACGCGCGGCGCCCTTGACGGTGTCGGGCATCGCCGCGCCCGCATCCCGACAGAAGAGGCCCAGGTCGTTCCAGCGCTGGAAGTTGTCCGGTTCGGCGAGCACCAGGACTTCACCCATCGTGACCGCGTCGCGGCGGCCCGGGTAACTGCGTTCGCCCAGGGCGGCGCGCTTGCCTTGGGCGAAGGCGATGATGGCGACGTTCTGGGCCTTTGGCTCCGAGGTCACCGACTTCTTGATGTCGTCGGGGTTGGCCTCGAACTGCATCCTCCAGTGCGCGCAGGCACCTTCGTAGTCTTCGCCGTAGTAGCGACACAGACCGGCGTACCAGTAGTTGTTCGTGAACGTCGGGACCTTGCCCACGGAGCTGAGGAACGTGGCCTCGGACTCGTCGTAGCGTTGGGCGCTGAAGTACGCGTAGCCCAGCCACCAGAGCATCGTGGCATCCGCCGGATCGCTCGCGCCCCAGCGCTCTTCGAACAAGGCTTTGCCCGCGAGCAAGCAGTCGATGTACGGCTGGATGGGGGCGTCGCCCTCGGCGAGGGTCAACATCGACCAGAGGTCCGAGTAGTCGACCAGCGGGGGCGAGGGCCACCAGCCGATGGCCTCGGAGTAGTGCACCGCAGCCGCGGCGTTGTCTCCGCGCCACCGCAGTCCGACGGCGGCACGCAGGTGGAGGTTGGCCAGCTGGTTGGCGTTCGCCTTCTCTGCCGACGTCTTCGCGATGCCCAGGGTCCAGGCGGCGAGGGCCTCGTCGAGCGCCCGCTTCGCTTCCGCCTCCTTCTCCGCGTCGGAGAGCTCGCGGTAGTTCCAGAAGTGCGCGCGACCCCGCACTTCGAGGGCCGCTCCTGAGTCCGGCTCCAACGTCACCGCCTGTTCGGAGGCGCGCAACGCGATCTCCAGATGGGCCGCATCGTTCCCTTCGATCGCTGCCTGTGCGAGCGGTCGCCAGGCGTCCCCGAAGCGCTCCGGGTCCTCGTCCAAGACCCGGTTCAACTTGGTCACCGTGTCCAGCCACGCGAGTTGCAAGGTGCTGTTGCCGCCGGCCGCCTGGTTGTCCAGTGCACGGGCGAAGGAGCCGATGCCGTGGATGTAGTGCACCTCGATCGGACTGCCGCTCGCCTTGGCGAACGTGTCGACCTCGTTGAAGGCATCGTTGTAGCGACCCTGGGCGACCCAGCTGCGCAGCACCCAGACGTACGTGCCCAGTTGCTTGCCCCCGTTCTTCGCATCGGCTTCGGCGAACAGAACTTCGGCGTCCTTGGCCTTGCCCTCGCGCAGCATCGCTTGGCCGCGCGCGATCAGGTCCCGAATGGCGGCCTCGTCCTGGAAGGGAGCCAGCGCAGGAACGGGCGAGGCCGGCGCGGTCGTCGTGAAGACGGTCGACCCGGTGAGCGTGAGCAGAAGGGGGAGGAACATGGTGGTCATGGGTGGGCTGGGGTCAGCGCCCGGGGGCGTGGAGCCAGACGATGCCGTCGAATTCGGCCTCGTCGACCGTCTCGCCTGCGAGCATCCGCTCGAGGATCGGCCGCAGTCGTTGGAGGATGATCCCGCGGGGGTACGGGCCGAGTTCGAGCGAGCGCTCCAGGTGCTGCTTGGCCTTGTCCAGGTCGGGCAGGAGCGTCATGTGCAGGAGTCCCAGATTCTCGTAGGCGTCACCGAGCGCCTCGACCAGGACGACGTCCGTCTCGCCCGCGTCCTCCAGGTCCTGCAACTGCTGTTCGCCGTTGGTCACGGACTGCTGCAGCAAGCGCTCCGCCTCGCGCGCGTCGGTGCGCACGTAGTACAGCATGATGAGGCCCGCGTCGTTGACGATGCGGACGTCGGTGGGGGCGAGCGCGGATGCGCGCTGGTAGGCTTCCCACGACTGGTCCATCAGTTCGATCGCCTTGCGTCGCAACCGTTCGAACGCCGCGCTGTCCGCCGCATCGGTGCCCGGCCGGACGCTCCGCGCCGCGGCTTCGAAGGCGACGGCCGTGTCGCGGTAGACGAACCCGGCGTTGTTGGCGAGGTTCGCGTCGGTGGGCTCGTAGCGGCGCAGCGTGTCGGCGATGCCGCACGCCTGGACGCCCGCTTCGAGGTCGCCGGTCAACACCAGCGCATGGTGTGCGCCCGCGACCTGACTCAGGCCGACGACGCCGCTGCTGATGCGGCCCGCGAGTTCGACGGTCATGCCACGCGGTTGCACGGCCTCCATGGATTCGAACGCGCCCTGCGCCGCGACCAAGTCCTCGCCGAACAGGTGGCACCAACCGCGCGCCGCGCGGCAAAGGCAGATCTGGTTCTTGCAGTCCTGGGCGTACGCAGGTTCGAGGTCGAGGCAGCTCTGGAAGAGCGCTTCGGCCTCGCGGAACCGATCGGGGAGCAGGGTCCCGGACTCGTAGGCGTCGAGCCCTGAAGTGAACAGGGCGGACCCGCCGTACCACCAGCCGATGGGCTCGTTCGGGTGCGTCTTGCGGAACTGCGCATAGCGCGCAGCGATCGCGTCGTTGTCGCCGATCAACTGGGCGAGGCGTGCGTGGGCCTGGAGATCGGCCGGCGCGAACTCCAGCGCGCGTTCGGCCAGGTCCAGGGATTGCTCCATGCGCCCGGCCCACTGATGCAGGTTGCTGAGTTGCAGCAGCGCCCACACGCGGTCGGCCGGACGGCTCGTGCACAGTTCGAGTTTGTCCTGGGTCTCGCGGTCGAGGTCGGTGCCTTCCTCACCGCGGTTGCGCGCTGCAACGTATTCGCCGAAGGCCGCTTCGGCCCAGACGCGTTCGAGGGCGGGACCTTGCTCGCCCGCGACCTCGTCGAACGCCTGTTGCTCACGCAAGCGGTCGCGCAAGAGGTTCGCACGCCGGGCAGCCTCGAGCGCCTTGTCCCCTTGGTTCGCCATGCGCAAGGCGATGCTGGAGTTCAACAAGCAGTCGTACTGCACCATCCCCAGCTTGCCGTTGGCCGCGTAGTCCGCACGCGAAGCGCGCTCGTAGAAGTTCGCCGCGTCGTCGTAGAAGAACGCCGGACTCGAATCGTTCGGTGCCGCGAGCAGGGCGACGCGGGCGCGCAGCAGCAGTGCCTCGACGTGCTCGGCGTCGATGCGCAGGGCCGCGTCCAGGGGTTCCAGGGCGTTGCGCACCTGGCCGCCGGCGAGCGCCTTCCGCGCCGTGCGAACGTGTCGATCGACGAGGAAGCCGTCGATCGTTTGTCGGGCCAATTCCAGATGGCCCGCGCGAAGGAGCGCCGCGACCTCCTCGATCTGCACGGGCGTGAGCGAGTCGTCGTCGGTGCCCTCCTGGTCCGCGACGACGGCGGGCGCGTCACCGTCCTGCTGCGGGACCGCGTACGCGTTCGTGATGACCAACAGGGAAGCGAGAATCCACGTCATGGGAAGGGGGCGGCCTGCGGGACCGGTGTTCGTGATGGGGGCGCCCAGGGAGAGGCACCGTGCGGGCGGTGGAGGGAACCGCGAATCGGGAGGATTCGGAGGGACGTGCCGGGAGGGGGGGCGAAGGGCGCTTCCCGTGGGGGGGCGAGCCACGGAGTTCCCGGTGCTCGAGGTCCCTAGTCTAGGTCTCGCCCATGGCCTGGTCACGGCACCCTGGGGCAACTCCACGACACGCTCCACGGGTTCGTGGATGCGACATCGGGCCTCGAAGCCGGTTCCGCACGGGCCCTGGAGGGCCCAGGGAGATACATTGAAGCCAGGGAATCCCGTCCCGGAGTCCACTGGCCATACGGCCCGGGCCGACCCGAGGCGCGGGGAAGAACCTCACGTTCCAGGCGTCCCTCCCCGTCCCCTCCCCATGCAGCGACGCTTTTCCCACTCCGTGCCCATGACTCGCCGCCTTCTCGGCCTGGCCCTGTTGGCCCCCTTGACCGTCCTCGGCGGTTGTGATGATCCCTCCTGCGCATTCGCCGCGGGGAACTGTCAAGACGTTCCCGCCCAAGGCGGCGGCGGTGGAGGTGGTGGTCCCGGTGGTGGCGGGGGCATCCCCGGTCTGGCCGCCGAACTGACTCCGTATCCGGCCGCAGGGAACTGGATCGACTCCGCGGCGCCGACGTACATCACGTTGCTTCCCAACGGAGAGGCGATCGAGACGACGGGGGCCGTCTGGGCGCGATTCAGCGAGTCGCTCGATCCGACCTCGACCGAGGGCGCGTTCGAGATGATCGACCTGTTCTTCGGTCTGCCCGTGCCGTTGCTCGAGCCGTTCCCGCTCGTCGGGGATGGAACGATCGCGGTGCTGCAACCGCTCCTGCCGTTGCAGCAAGGCACGTCCTATCTCGTGCGGCTGCGCGAGGATCACACCCTGCGCGACCTCACCGGTCAGGCACTCGTCGATCCGGTCGGCGACCTGGGCTCGTTCAACGTCGGGTTCGACGGAACGGCCCCTCCGAACATCGTCGGGACCTACCCCAAGGCTGGCGAGATGAACGTCGGAGACCTGACTCAGGTCAGCATCCTCTTCGACCGTCAGATGGACGTCTCGACGTTCACCGAAGCCGCCTGGCGCGTCGCGCTCGACGACCTGACACCTGGCCCAGGATTCACGCCTGACGTGCTCGTTCCGGCCGGTCCGATCCCGGCACCGATCTCCAGCGTGTTCACCTGGTCGCGGACCGGGGCGGACGGCTACCGCGAGTCGCTGGGTCGGTCCGTCGAGGTGGACGTGTTCCTCTCACCGGTCGGGAACGAACTGCTCGACCCCTCCGGCAGCAAGCTGGCCCCGGAGACCCTGTCCTTCCGCACGGCGAACTTCGGCTCGCCGACCTCGATCACCAAACTGACGACGCCCACCTCCGCATTCGGTGCCGCCGAGCTGGTGGGAGCGACACCCGTGCTCGACGTGGCCCTGCCCGCCGGGGTCCAAGCGATCGACGACCTCGTCTTCTACGGATTCGGGATTCGCCCGGGAGAGATGTTCGTCACTTCGCAGAGGCAGACGCGGGACCTGGCCGCCGGTCAAATGCTCTCGACGTACACGTCCGGGGAACTCCTGCTGAGCAACGGCACGTCTCCGTTCTTCGAGGACGGGGACATCTCGTTCGCCGCAGCCATCCACCGCAATTCGCTGCGCTCTCAACTGCGGGTCATCGACGGCGACGCGAGCGTGGCCGGGGACCAGCGATTGCTGCTCGACACGGTGCCGCCGGTCCTGCTGGGACTGGGGGACGACGGCACCCAATCGGCGACCTTCCGCAGCGACCTGGCCGATCTGTCGGTCGTGGGCGTGGCGAGCGAGCAGGTCGGTTTCGCGCGGGTCTCGATCGACGGCGGTGGTCCGGCGAACTTCGCCGGCATGGAACTCCCGCCCGTCGTGATGGCCGACCGCGGACTGTTCGTCGCGCGTCCCGTCGCCCTGGGCACGACCAACCCCTTGATGCCCCAGAACTTCACGGTCGAGATCTTCGACCGCGCGGGCAATCCGGCGGTCGCGCCGATGGGCTCGCAACACGTTCAACTCGGAGGCGTCGGGTTCTGGAACCCCGCGCCGCTCGATCTGAGCGTCCAGGTCTACGACGCCTCGACCTTGCAGCCGGTCGTCGGCGCACTCGTCATGGTCCAACAGGACGACGTGGTTCACACGTTCCTCGGGTCGGGTGTGACGGACGCGGCCGGGTCGTTCGGCTTCAACGCGGCCTTCGGTGCGCCCCCGATCATCACGGTCGATGCCGCGGGCTACGACCTGTTCACCGTGCAGACCGGTGGCCTGCGGGTCGCGGGCATTCCGTTGCAGCGCACCAACGAGGTGCCGGCGTTCGTGCAAGGCAGCACCTCGTCGACCTTGCCGATCGACATCGGCGCGTTCGAGCGGACGATCGGCGACGCGCGCGCGGCGGTGGGAACCGAGTTGTTCACGACCGCCGCATGCAACCTCGTGCCGAACTCGACCTTGGTCAACTGCCCCTTCGGTCCTTACCCGATCCGCCCAGGTCGTCGCGGGGCGCAGTCGCTCGCGATCACGAACCTGGAAGGGATCGAAGCGACGCTCCTCGTCCCCAACATGGCCGAGGTCTTCGCACCCGCCTTCCTGCAGGCCTTCACCCTGCGCGCTCCGGCTCCGGCCGTGCTCGCGGGGGACACGGACGTCGGCGTGAACCTGAACGTCGCCACGCTGCTGTTCCTGGCGGGTCTGGAGGACGCGCCGGTCTCCACCGAGCCCCTCATCTTCAGCACCGGCACCCTGGCGAACTTCGCGACACCTTTGGGCTTGCCCAAGGTCTCGGTCGAAGCGATCTCGCCCGGCAGCCAGGATGCGTGGATCATCGGCGCCGGTGCAGCGATCGACGACCCGATGAACGCGGACACCTGGTTCGTGCGCGCGGCCTGGCCCGGCAGCGCCGACGGTCAACCGGACGGCCCGATGGGGGAGATGGGCGCGCTCATGGAGAACGGCGTGATCGAGACTGATCCGTTCCTGCGCGTGGACGTCCAGGACGACATGGGTGGCCGAGCCACCGTGCGCGCACCCCTCTCGGTCGTCGCACTCCTTCCCGCCCTCGCTCCTCTCGACCTTCCGAACGTCACCGCACCGGCCGCCGCCGCCATGGTCGGCCCCAGCTTCGACGCGACGCTCGAGGACATCGTTCCCAACGACATCTTCGGCGTCCCGACCGAGGGGCTCTACCTGTTGACCTTGGCCGACCAGGCCGGACGACGTTGGACGCTCTGGGCCTCGAACCCTCCGGGCGCCGGAGGCGCGGTGGACGTCCACGTACCGGACGTGTCCGGCATGGGCGGCACCCCGCTCACCGCCGGCACGACGGTCGCCACGGGCACCCTCTTCGCGGACCCGAACCTCGACCCGAACGAGTTCCAGTGGAACGAGATCCCGCGCCGCGCCTGGGCCCGCTCCCAAAGCGCGCAGGTGGTGTTCACGTACACGCCTTGATGCGGACGGTGGGGCGATTCGCTCGCGAGGGCGTGGTGATGTCCTGCCCATCCGCATTGGTCCTGCCCACGCCCGAGCCGCTCTCGCCTGAACTTGGGTGAAGTCCACGATGGGCCACTCACGCTGCTTGCTGCGGCCTGCTTGCCTGGGCTGATGGAGGAACGAGGGCCGTGGACAGGTCGCTGCAACGGCGTCGAGGGATCCGCGGAGTGGTCGTTTGCAGGGCCTATCGAGGGGCTCGGGTCTCGCACCGGAACACGGCGATGCGTGCCGGCCCGTCCATGCCTTCGCTCGCAATCACGAGGTCGCCGTTCGCCATGAACGTCATTCCCTCGATCTTGGGCATCGATTCGGGATCAAAGAAGTGCGCGCCTCGCAGTTCCCCATCGCGATCGAAGGCGAGGACAGCAGCATCGACAGCCGAGAGCACGAATAGCTGGTTCGAGTACGGATGCACGGCGACGGAAGAGAACCGCAGTTTCAAGTTCACCTTCTCGCGGCCTCCCTTCGTGACCTTGGTCGGCAGAGCGATTCCCGCCCTCTTGGCGTCGGCTTCGATCCGGTCGAGAGACGTTTCCAGAGCAAGCGCCTCCATCGGGTCTCCACTCTCGGCATCCACGGCGAAGATCCGGCGGACGCCCTTCTCCGCCTTGTCGCCGTTCGGCTTGTCCTTCGGGGCAACGAGAATGGCGTTCCTGGTCGGGTCATGGCCGAGCCCCTCGATGTCGTCGTGGTCGAGATCGAGCCTCCGTTCACGCCTGACGCTGAGAGTGTTGTCGCGGTCGACCAACTCGATCATCAGGCCGCCACTCTCCAGCACCCAAAGCGAACGGTTCACCCGCGTGATCCCCTCGTAGTCCCCGGCTGGACCGAAGGGTTGGCGCTTGACGACCTCACCCGTCGGGAGGTCGATGAAGAACACGGTGCCGACCTCGTCTTGCACACAGGCAATCGTGCGGTCGTCCATGTCGGTGAGCGCCGAGATCTCCCTCAGCTCCGGAGGAAGATGGAAGGAGGAACTCGGACTCGTAAAGTCGTAGTCGCGCAGCGAGAACGTGCCTTCCGGAGATGGAGCTTGGGAGGGTGGCTCGACCCCAGGAGCAACCTCGGGCGAAGGGTTGCACGCGATGAGACCCACGAGAGCGATCAGCGGCGTGAGGTTCGGAGGGAGTTGCTGCATGTCAGGTGTTCCTCGGGCAAGCCTAGACGCTGGGAGATCGACCCGCTTCGTTTCCGTGGACGACCCCGCCGTACGACGCAAGGCCGACCGGAGAGCGTTGCCCCGAAAGCGCACGCCGGTCCACGCAAGCTCCAGAACGAACGAGGCGGCCTGAGCACATCGTGCTCAGGCCGCCTTGTGAGTTACGCGGGACCGGGATCCGGTCCAACGTGGGGGACTACTCCCCGAGCATCTCGTTGAGTTGCTTCATCGCGGCTTCGTTGTCCGAGCCGATGGCCTTGGCCAGGGCGGCGTAGACCTTGGCGAGGTCCTCGTCCTGCATCGGACCGGCGGCCCAGTTGGCCGCCTGGTGGTTCAGTTCGAAGGCGATGGTCTTGTCCTGGAACCCCAGCTTGTTCATGGCGTCCAGGGCTTCCAGCGCGGCGCGCGCCATGTCTCCGTCACGGACTCCGCCGAACTGGCCCCGAAGCAGGATCTCGAGCAGTCCCGCTTCGTTCTTCGGATCGAGTTCACGTGCGGCGTTCTCGACGTCGGCGTCCGCCTGGCCCGAAGCGATGAGGGCCTTCACGGCGCGCAGCTTCATGCCCTGCTCGTTCTTGGGGTCGTGCGTCAGTGCCCAGCGCACCGGCGCGGCGAGGGGGGAGGCGAACGGCGAATCGGCGTCGAGCGTGGACAGGAGCGCGATGGCCTTCTCCCACTGGACGACCTTGGCGTCGCCTTCGGCCTTCGCGAACGCTTCGATGATCTTGCCGCTCTCGACGAGCGCGGCCTTGCCGGACGTGCGCAGCTCGGCCATGTGGGTCAGGTACGCGTCGGGTCCGCCGGCCTGGTAACCGGTGCGACCGAAGACTTCGCCGTCCGCGGTCATGAGCAGGATCGTGGGGAAGCCCCGCACGCCGTGCAGTTCCTGGAGCTCATCGTTGCGCTTCGGGTTCGGCACCTTGGCCTTGGCCTCCTCGGAGTTCGGGAAGTCGAGGGCGACGAAGACGTAGTCCTTGGACGCGGCCGTTTCGAAGGACTCGTGCGCGAAGACCTCTTTGTGCAATCGAATGCACCAGCCACACCAGTCCGAGCCGGTGAAGTCGACGAGCAGGTCCTTGCCCTGCTCCTTGGCGAGCTTGACGGCCGCGTCGTAGTCGGCGTGCCATTCGGCATCCCCGATCACGGCGGGAGCGGCGGTGGGCTGGCCCGTGTTGAGTTGAGCGGTGCCCGGTTGGGGCGTTGCGGTCGCGGCGGCCGCGAGGACCGAGCAGGTCCCGAGAGCGATGGTGGCGAGGGGGAGGTTCATGATTCGGTGGGGTGGGGTGGTGATGGGTGCACGGTCCGGGGTCCGTGTTCCCGTGCGAAGGTCGGTGGGGCCGAGGTCTGGCAGCCCCGAGTGGGGCGCCCTGATCGATTTGTGGCGACCATTCTCGGCCGTTGGGTCGTGACATTCCACGCCGATCCTGTGTCGTGACCAGGATTCGAACCGGAACCACACGAGTTTCACAAGGGATCGACGTGGGGATCCCCGTAAACGGGGTGGAGGGCCGCTACGGGGCGGAGTCGATTCGAGGGCCCCTCCCCGAACCGGCTCGGCCTGGATTCGCGGGATCTCAGGTCGAGAGCCTCCCTAGATTCCTTGTTCCGGCTCCCCGCGATTCCTAGGATCGCGGGCGATCGGGGCCATTCGCTCCGTCCATCTGGAAGCTCGTCCCAGCACAGACGAGCGCCCTAGGAGATCCCGCACATGTCGTTCCAACGCACCCGTTCCTTCGCCCGCCCCGCCATCCTGGCCATGGGGGCGCTGTCCGTGGCGCTCCTCGCGTCCTGCACGAACCTGCCCCACATCGCCGGCGACGGCGTGACCGTCGTCGAGTCGGGCAACTTGGCCGAGATGGATCCCAACGACATCGTCGTGGCTCCCCTGATCCTCGGGGAAGGCGTGAAGGTCTCCGACCGGATGTTGCGCGAGGCGTTCGTCAACGCCTTGATCGAACGTCACTACGCGCCGCTGTCCCTCGACTACGTCGATGCGAACATGCCCGAGCCCGTTCAGGCAGGTCCCGGTGGCGTCGGAACGCAGAACGCGTCCTACGTGCGGGGCATCCTCAACGAGGACGCCGTACTGCAGGTGATCGTCAACGACTGGGACGAGAGCCTCTGGAACGCGCGCAAGGCGATTCGTGCCCAGATCGAGGTGCGCCTCGAGAACTCCTCCGGCGGCCCGGCCTTCTGGGTCGCGACGTTCGACGACCGTCGTGACTTCGCGGCACGCGAGAAGCACCACGCGACCATGATCTCCCTGCGCAAGGAAGCCTTCCGCGAGATCGCCAAGGAGATCCTCTCCCAGTTGCCCCGCCGCGAAGCCGCCCCCGGTGCCGCGGTTCGCAACTGAGGTGCGCCATGCCACCGGGCCATCACGGCCCGCTGCGTGAGCCCGTCCCCACACGCCCAGGTCGAACCGCGTTCGACCTGGGCGCGTTCGTTGTCTGCTGAGGACCCACTTGCCTCGGCTCCACGGGTGCTCGGCGATCCGCGCCCCTTCCGGCTCGAGGGCGTCCCAGGGATCGGCCTCCTCCCACGGTCTTGCCGAAACCCGGGATGCCGTCCTGAGGGCCATGGGGCGGGCCCCGCGGTCCGAACCAGAGGAGATTCCCGAGAAGGGAGGGCCGGAGGGGGCCAGCACCTGCCCGGATCCGTACACTTGTCGCCTTCCTTTCCGGTCGCATAGGTGCGGCCCCGAGTCGACGCGGTCCGTCGGCACACCCCGTCCTGGGGGAATTGCGTGCCACGTGGCGCGTCCCTGGGGCCCGGGCAAGTCCTAGACAAGTCGAGCCACCATGGCCATCGAAACAGCCCGCAAGGCCGAGCTCATCAAAGAGTTCGGTAGCGAAGCGGGAGACAACGGATCCACCGAGGTCCAGATCGCCCTCCTCACCGAGGACGTCACGAACCTGACCGAGCACCTGAAGATCCACAAGAAGGACTTCACGACCCGTCGCGGTCTGCTCCAGAAGGTCGGCCGCCGCTCCAAGCTCCTGCGCTACCTGCGCAACAAGGACGCCGAGCGCTACACGGCCATCATCAACAAGCTGGGCCTGCGTCGCTAACGCGTACGCAATCGAGGGCCCCATCCTGGTGAACCTCAGTCGCTGACCTCCTCCGGTGGGCACCGCCATCCGTGCACGGCACGGGCGGGCGCCCATCGACGTGGAGGTTCCGGGAACCGCACCGCCCATCGTTTGGGCCCTGGACAGGTTCCGAGATTCGGCGTGCCCGCAACGTTGCGGCGCCGCCATCTGAGGTGAGACCACACTCCTTCGGTTCCCACGAAGGAGTCGGCCCTCGTTCGGCCATCGGGAATCAACCCACTAGACGTAACAACGAGAAACCAAGACATGATGAACGGACACCAAAGCGTCACGGCGAAGATCGCCGGACACGACATCACCCTCGAGACCGGCCAGATGGCCCGCCAAGCTGGCGGTTCCATCATCGCCACGCTCGGCGAGACCAAGGTCTTCGCAGCGGTGACCGCGGGCAAGCCCCGCGAAGACATCGACTTCTTCCCCCTGGTCTGCGACTACCGCGAGAAGACCGAGTCGGCGGGCAAGATCCCCGGCGGCTTCTTCAAGCGTGAAGGTCGCCCGACCACCAAGGAAATCCTGACCATGCGCATGATCGATCGCTCGATCCGGCCCATGTTCCCGGACGGCTACAAGGCCGAGGTCCAGGTGATGACCCACGTGCTGCAGTACGACGGCACGAACAACCCGGACGTCCTCGCGATGATCGCGGCCTTCGCCGCCATCCGCGTCGCCGGCCTGCCCTTCGACACCAGCCTCGGCGCCGTGCGCATCGCGCACGTCGACGGCGAATTCGTCGCGTTCCCGACCGACGAGGACCGTCGCTCGAACTCGCGCCTCGACCTCGTCGTTTCGGGCCACAAGGACGGCCTGGCGATGGTGGAGAGTTCCGCCAAGGAGCTGTCCGAGGCCGAGATGATCGACGCGCTCGAGATGGCCAGCAACACGATCCAGGACATCGTCGCGTTGGTCGACGAGATCAAGAAGGTCGCCGGCAAGCCCGAGATGGAGCATATCGCTCCCACGTTCGACGACGATCTGAAGGCCAAGGTCTTCAAGTTCGAGAACGCGCTCAAGAGTGCGATCTGCGTCGACGGCAAGCACATTCGTGACGATGCCTGCAACCAGGTCCGCAAGGACTGCGTCGCATCGCTCACGGAAGGTCTCGACGGCGACGATCTGAAGGCCAAGACGAAAGAGGTGAAGCACTTCTTCCACGACCTCCAGCAGAAGGTCGAGCGTGAGCAGATCCTCTCCGGCAGCCGCGTCGACGGTCGCGCTTGGGACGAGATTCGCGAGATCACGATCGTGCCCGACTTCATCCCGCGCCAGCACGGTTCCGTGCTGTTCACCCGTGGCGAGACGCAGGCCCTGGTCAGCGCGACGCTCGGTACGCCGGACGACGAGCAGATCATCGATGGTGTCGAGAAGGAGTACCGCAAGCACTTCTACCTGCACTACAACTTCCCGCCCTACTCGGTCGGTGAGACCCGCCGTATCATGGGCCCGGGTCGTCGCGAGATCGGCCACGGCATGTTGGCCGAGCGTTCGCTCCAGGGCGTCCTGCCCGCGAAAGAGAGCTTCCCGTACACGGTCCGCATCGTGTCCGACATCATGGAGTCGAACGGCTCCTCGTCGATGGCTTCCGTCTGTGGCGGTTGCATGGCGATGATGTTGGCCGGTGTCCCGGTCGCGCAGCCCGTCGCGGGCATCGCGATGGGCCTCGTGTCCGACGGCAAGACCCACGCGATCCTGTCCGACATCCTCGGCTCCGAGGACCACAACGGTGACATGGACTTCAAGGTCGCGGGTTCCGGTCTGGGCATCACCGCCCTGCAGATGGACATCAAGATCAAAGGCGTCAGCCGCGGTCTGCTCGAGGAAGCCCTCGGCCAAGCGCGTGCCGGCCGGATCCACATCCTGCGCTGCATGCTCGAAGCCGTCCCGCGTCCGCGCAGCGAGGTCTCGGACTTCGCCCCGCGCATGGAGACCCTGAAGATCCCCGGCGAGAAGATCGGTTTCCTGATCGGCCCGGGCGGCAAAAACATCAAGGCCCTCCAGTCGGACTACGAGTGCCGCATCTCGATCCTCGACGACAACGGCAACATCCAGATCTTCGGTACCGACTCGATCAAGGTGAAGGCCTGTCGCGATGCGATCAGCGCTTCGACCCAGAACCCCGAGATCGGCGCCAAGTTCCAGGGCACCGTTCGCTCGGTCCGCGACTTCGGCGCATTCGTCGAGATTCTCCCGGGCGTCGAAGGTCTCTGCCACATCTCCGAGCTGGCTTACGGCTACGTCGGTCAGGTGACCGACGTTGTCAACGTCGGTGACGTGATCGAGGTCGAGGTCATCAACGTCGACGACCGCGGCAAGGTCAAGGTCAGCCACAAGGCGACCCTGCCCGTCCCCGAGGGTGAGGACGCGGAGGCTGCCGGCGGCGGCGACCGTGACCGCGGCCCGCGCCGTGAAGGTGGGGACCGTGGCGGTGATCGCGGCGGCCGAGGCCGTTCCGATCGCGGCGGACGCGACCGTGACCGTAGCCCCCGTGGCGGCGGCGACCGTGACCGTCCGAAGTCGGGCGCCCGCGACTGATCGACCCCAGGTCGACACGATTCCAAGGGGGCCCCGGGACGCATGTTCCGGGGCCCCCTTCTTCGTGCCCGGCGCACCTTCCGCGAAGCTCCCAGGCGGAGGTGGGGGCCTGGCCAGGTCGCTCGGTGCTCGCCGACGTTCTGTGGAGACGACGGGCGCAGCGCGGGGGGAGATCCCACGGCGTGTCCCCATCCGAGACCCAAATCGCCCCCGAACAGGTCGATTCGAGGCCCAAGCGGAGGTTCTGGCCCGGGCCGGGGGGAAGAGGCCCGTAGATGACGAAGCCGTCACCTCACCGAACCTGCCTCGTTTCGGGCAGCGAGGATCCCGACTTTGCAATACTCTGGAGGCGGCGAGGCGTAATAACCGACAGGTTGGAGTAAGGAACGCCCGCACACGAGCCGATTCGATTCGTGGGGACATCGCGCGGCGCGTCCGATCTCCTCCCTGACCTGCTGCCCAGGTCACGCCGATTCCCGAACCACACCATGCTGCAACTCATCCTCCCCCTACTGCTGAGTCCGATCTCCCAGGCGACCCCATCGCCGGCCATGACCCCGGAGCTCGCGTCCGAGATAGTCCTCGAAACACCGGCAGTCGTAGAGGTGGTGGTGCCGAACCGGGACCTCCTGGTCACGGAGGACGATGGGCGCGGAACGCCCTATCGCGTGGACAAGGACGACAACATCTGTGGGCTCGACGAACCCCGCCAGCTCTCGAAGCCGGCCAAGGTCGATTACTCCGCCCTCGTGGACGAGACCCCCGAGCTCAAGGAGATCGTGAGCAAGGGCATCGACAAGACCTCCGCCAAGGGGATCGAGCTGATGGCCAAGGCGCGGCGCCGCGTGCTGACCGCCTGCGAGACCGTGCGCGGGAACAAGGGCAACTGCAGCGTCTGGAAGCAGATCGCCCGTCGCGACGGCAAGGCGATCGACGACTTGACCACCGAGGTCAAGGCCGAGATTCAGTCCAGCAAGTGAGCCCCTTGGGCAGGCCAGCAACGACCCTGGCCAGGACCCACCCAGGACCCTCCGCAGACCACCGGTGGTGCGGCACGCAGCAGGCCCCGTTCGGGGCCTGTATTCGTTCCGGGGAGGGATCGCACTCGTTCGGGGTCGAAACCGCGTTCGCTCTGGATCGGGATCGCAAGCGTTCCCGGAAGGGCTCGCGCCCTCGGACCCGCCAGCCACTCCTGGAATCAGGCCCAACGGGTCCGTACCTTGCCATTCCCTCCATGAACCTCCGCAGCACCCGACTCCTGACCTCCACGACCTTCGTCCTGGCTTGCGTGGCCTCCGTGACGGCGTGTCGATCGAACGAGGTCGAACGCTCCGGCGCCAAGGACTCGGTCGACATGGAGTTGTTCCGGCAGCTGATCGAGGAGGGCACGATGCGTCCGCTCGACGGGTTCGACGACGAGGAGTCGTTGCGCGAACTCGAGCGTCGCTACGCCGATCCGCCGACGGCCCCGGATCCCGAGGCGTACGTCGAACTGCCCAGTGACGAGCCCAACCCGTACATGGAGTTCGGCTCCCAGATCCTCGTCTATCGCGAGTCGGGTCTGGTGATGAAGCCGTACACGTTCCCCAAGGGCGTCGGCTCCAAGGCGTTCGATCTGCTGCGCACGTACGGTGACTTCCCGATCCACGGCGCGGCCACGAACGGCGAGGGTCTACCCGATCCCACGATTCCGCAGCCGAAGGACTCGGTCCTGCTGGACCTGCGCACGGACTGGACGGTCGAGGCCTGGTCCAACCCGCGTGGCGAGAGCAACGGCACGCTGGAACAGCCCACCGCGATCGCGTTGGGGGACCTGCTGGTCGTCGTCGCCAGTCCTTCGGTGATGTTGGAGGTCGAGCACTTCATCAACATCTTCATGGAGGACGTCAAGCAGATCGAGATCGAAGCGAAGATCGTCGAAGTGACGTCGTCCGATTCGTTCAACTTCGGCATCAAGCCGATCGACGACATGACGCCGGTGTTCGGATTCCCGAATCCGAACGGGCTCGTGAGGTCGATGGACTTCTCCTTCCCGAACACGGTCGATTCGACCGAAGCGTTGTTCAACGTCGGCGCCGTGTTCGACGGCGTTCGCTTCAACGCTCTGCTCGAGGTCGTCGCGGCCGCCGAGAACGTCTCGATCATCTCGCGCCCCAAGGTCGCGGTGCGCGAAGGCGGGCGCGCCGAGATCGTGAACACGACCGAGATCCCGTTCTTCAACATCGGCAACATCGCCGCGAACGGCACGTTCACCACCAGCATCACCTTCAAGCCCGTCGGCGTGCAGATGTACGTCATCCCGCGCGTGATCGGTGACGACACGGTGGTGCTGAACATCGACATCGAGGCCAGCCAGCAGACCGGCACCGCGGTGGCGTTCGCCCAGGGTGGCGGTGCGGCCGGTGGCTCGGTCGTGACCGTCCCCGAGATCTCGCAACGCCGCGCACGAACGATCGTGCGCCTGGAGCCGGGCCAGGCCGTCATCCTGGGCGGTCTGATCTCCGAGCGCACCCTCGAGCGGGAAGCCAAGATCCCGTTGCTCGGCGACCTCCCGATCCTGGGTTTCCTCTTCAAGAACAAGTTCCAGGAGCGACAGCAGACCAACGTGCTGTTCTTCATCCGGCCGCGGGTGCTCCAGGGCGCCGACCTGAACGCCGGATTCGGCGAGTAGGGGCGCTCGGTCCGGGGCGCCACCGGGCCGAACCAGGACCTGACGCCACAGCGGGACCTTCGCGCTAGAATGCGGCCCCGGGCGCCGGGAAGATCCCGAGTCGCCCATCGTCCCACCACGGACCATGCGGATCCTCCACAAGCACCACGCGCACCCCAGCGACCCCGGGCAACGGGGGGCAGCGCTGCTGCTGTCCTTCCTGGTCCTGATCGTCATCCTGATGATCTGCTACCAGGTCAACCGGACCGTCAGCGGCAACCAGACCGAGGCGAATCGCAACCGTATCCTGACCTCGATGGAGTGGGGGATCGATTCGATCCTGCTGCAGATCCACGAGGACCTGAAGGCCGATGCCGAAGGCGGCGGCGCGGGTGCGGG
>TARA_R110002126_G_scaffold3338_9_pt1 | contig 19959 bp, 16 predicted proteins | sample TARA_R110002126 | Tara Oceans TARA_R110002126 (sample SAMEA4397536) | marine metagenome | biome: Polar Biome; feature: [DCM] deep chlorophyll maximum layer (ENVO:01000326); material: water (ENVO:00002006), including particulate matter (ENVO:01000060) such as... | depth 30 m
TATAAGAAGGCAATTAGAGGAATAAGAGTAAATCGTGGCTAATCCAACTATAACGTTTAACACATCAACTGGGAGTGATTCACTTGCTTCCGGTGCTGGTCCAGCGACAGCTATTAATGATGTAACCGAGAGTTCAACAGTTACGTATAGCGGCACTGGACCATATACAATGACATTCAGTAGTGCAACTGATCTATCTGGTGTTGTTGCTGATGGTTCTCATGTATTGTACTTAGCAACATCTACGGGGCGACGTTTTTTTAATATCGAAGCTGTAAATGATGGTGCCGATACTGTAGATGTAACAGAAGCGCCTGCTGGAACAACCTCTGGTTTGAGTTGGGCGATTGGTGGTAAACGTGCAACACTCGATGACACCAATAGCCGTCTAATCTTCTCCGCAGATAATACAGGTAGTTGGATTATCGAATTAGAAGACGACCAAACTATAACATCAGCGCTGCTATTTACATTTCCAACTAACGTCGGCGCGTTCGCTTCAAGCTTCCAAAGTGATATATCAGGTACTAGAAGAAGTATTACTTGTACAATTGATGATCCTGTGTTCCGCATACAACAATTTGTTGCTGTAGTATTTAGTGATTTAATTCTTAAAAACAGTTTTGTTGGCACCAAGACTGATGCACAAGGCGTTGAATGTTCATCTGCCGTTGAATTAACGTTTCATAGATGTATATTTGGTGACCCGGCTGGTGTTGACAACTTATACTCAGGACTTCAGCGGACAGGGCAAAGCGGCCGATTCTATTTTTATGATACTTTGTTTATAAATTGTGAGACAAATGGCGTTGGTTTAACGTGGCAATATCAATTCTATCAAAATTGTTCATTTATTGGTAATGCCTATGGGTGGCGGGGGTTTCCAAGTGGCACAGGTGAAACCACAATGTTTGTTAATTGCTTATTTTCAAATAACACCCAAGATGGAATGTTTATTGATAATTCCTCAATTGGTTACTACTATGTGATTAATTGTACATTTGCTGATAATACAGGCTCCGGTATACGTCAAGACTCGGCCGCGGGCGTCTGGCGGCAATTAGTTATAAGAGATTGTATTTTTGCCAATAATGGTGATTACGGAATAGAATTTGGTAGTGAAGTGCAGAATCACCCACTTGATTATAATAATTTCTTTGGTAACACTACGGGCGATAGATTGAACGTGGTGGCTGGCCCAAATGACACTACATTCGATCCAGAGTTCGCTCTTACCGGTCAAACTGATCCACTTGATAATGACTACACACCAACGAATGCAAGTCTAACAACTCATTATACTACTGGGCTTGGTGTAATTGGTTCAAAGAGTTATACACCGAGTGGGGCAATCATTCCAGCAGCGGCCGCCGGCGGTGCCGTCTACTTATCCAGTCGTAACAGAAATTTAAGGATGTAACTATGCGTGGTATTTATTCAGTAACGGGCTCTTTCAGTGTGACCGCAGCCCAAACATTAATTCAATTAAAAGCAGGTGCTTCGAGTATTATAGAGGTACAGCGAGTCTGGGTCACTCAATCAGACGTGACCACTGACGATAATATGGAGATACAAATTTTACGTAACTCCACAGCATCAACTGTCACATCTTTTACGCCGTTTCCTTTCGAGGTAGGGGATCAAGCCGCACTCGCGGTTGGAGGGGTCGCGGCAACAGGGATAGACGCCACTGTGGAAGGTACGCCGGGAAATATTCTTGTGCGTGAAGGCGCGAGTGTGCTCGCTGGATTCACATGGCTACCTGTACCTAACGAGATGATTTATGTCCCTCCGGGTGGATTCCTGTCGTTGAAGAGTGCAGTTGCTATTACTGCCGCAACTTTGGTATGTGGAATTACTTTTAGAGAAATAGGATAGTACTATGGCCGGCGTCTATCGTAAGCTGCATCGCTCACGCAAGCGCCGGCCACTTTATCCCTTAGCGATTACGCCGCAAGCTAATATTAATTTAGCACCAACAAACTATCAAAACACTAGCGCATTTGGTAGTCACAGTCTAGAAGCCAATATTAATTTAGCACCAACAAACTATCAAAACACTAGCACGTTTGGTAGTCACAGTCTATCAGTTGGTGAACAGATTAGTCCAACTATATTAGAAAATATTAATACATTTGGTAATCATTCTATATTACCTGGTTCTGTATCTCTCACACAAACAACATATGAAAACACTAACACGTTTGGTAGTCACAGCATATCGTTTGCGCAAGTTGTTATAACAGAATTATACGAAAACACTAGCACGTTTGGTAGTCACAGTCTAGAAGCTAATATTAATTTAGCACCAACAAACTATGAAAACACTAGTGTATTTGGTACTAATAACTTAAACACTGATATTAATTTAGCACCAACAAACTATGAAAACACTAGTGTATTTGGTACTAATAACTTAAACACTGATATTAATTTAGCACCAACAAACTATGATAATGTTAGTACATTCAATTCACACATACTAGACACAAACATAAATATCAATTCTACGTTGTATCAAAACGATAGTTATTTCGGATCACATAGTGTATTAAGCACCATAAATTTACAAGCAAATATAATAGATTCAACAAATTCTTTTGGAATACACTCTATAGCCGGTATCGGCATTTCTACACAACTCGCAGCCACAATATATAATAATCAAAACAATTATAATTTATCTATTGTAAATTTGAAGAATAAAACTAGAAGAATAAACATCTCATAATCAGTATTATAAATAATGTAAATATATAACACAACAAATTTGTTCGGGAGAAAACAATGGCAAATGCAATATACCCAATTTATAAGCAGAAAATTATGTCTGAAACTGCTAACAGAACAATAGCCGCCGGTACTATATCTGTAGCTATATGTAATAGTAGCTACACGTATAGCGGTACTCATGAATACCGTTCAAGTATTACTGGTGGACTAGTCGCAAATAACAATTTAACAACGCCAACGGTATATGCAAATGCTACTTTTGAAGATACCGGATCAGCTACTATTACATTTTCTGCAGTACCGGCCGGTACCGCCATTGAATCATTAGTTATTTATAAATTTAACACAAACGATGCTGATTCTCCTCTGGTAGCGTATCTAGATGCCGGTATAACAAATCTTCCAGTAACACCAAACGGTGGTGATATTACAATTACTTGGGATCTTGATGGTATATTCACGTTATAACAACATATAGGTACAGAAATGGCCAAACCAACAACAAGAGAACTATTTAAAGATTATTGTCTTCGGCGGCTAGGCTATCCCGTAATTGATATTAATGTGAGTGAAGAACAGATACAAGATCGTATAGATGATGCCCTTTTATACTATCAAGATTATCACTTTGATGGAACCGAACGAGTATATTATAAACATGTAGTTACGACAGACGATGTGACTAACTCATACCTTCCTATGCCACAAGAAATTATTGGTGTTTCTGATATATTGCCTATAAATAGCAATAGTTCATCTTCTAGTCTATTTAATCTAGAGTATCAAATACATTTAAATGACGCTTACTATATGTCAGCGACACAGTTACAGTCATATTACATGACTATGTTACAAATATCGAATCTTCAAGAAATGTTTAACGGCAAACAACCTATACGATACAATCGTCATATTAATAAATTACATATCGATATGAATTGGGGAACAAAAATTACGACTAATGATTATATTATCGTTGATTGCCATCGAATCGTAGATCCAGATGTGTACACCGACGTATGGGCTGATCGTTGGTTGTCACGTTACACAACTGCACTAATAAAGAAACAATGGGGGTCAAATCTTACAAAGTTTGAAGGTCTTCAGCTTCCGGGCGGCGCGACATTTAATGGTATTAAAATATTTGACGATGCCTCTGCAGAAGTGCAGACACTAGAAGACGAAATGATTTCTACATATTCATTACCTGTTGTTGACATAATTGGGTAGAAATACGCTTTCTTATTAATACAATCCCCAAAACTAGAAATGCTTTAAGGAAATAAAATGATGAAACAGCGGTATAAAGAATATAAGAAGCAAGCATTGTCCTGGTTTAACATGGATATTAGGTAGAACCAATGCCGTCAACGAATCCATTTTTTAATAATTTTTCTTATTCTGGCGAACAGAATTTAATAGAAGAACTTGTTATTGAATCAATTAAAATGTTTGGTCATGAACTCAAATATATGCCCCGTACGCTTGTCGATGAAGATCAATTATTTGGAGAGGATCGTTTATCTGTTTTTAATAATGCGGCCCCAATTGAAATGTATATTAAAAACGTCGAAGGATTCGAAGGAGAAGGAGATTTCTTATCTCGTTTTAATCTAGAGATAAGAGATGAGATAACGTTTACAGTGGCGCGCCGGCGGTTTGATCAAATAAAAACAGAAAAGATTTTAACAGAAGAATCGTGGAATTTTCTACAAGAAAATGGCGACGAAATTAAAATAGAAGATGGAACTGGTGATAACTACACAATAACTAGTTCTAGACCACTCGAAGGTGATATACTATATTTTCCTTTAACAACAAAATTGTACGAAATTAAATTTGTCGAGCACGAACCTGTGTTTTATCAAACTGGCGCATTGCAAATGTACGATCTCAGGTGCGAGTTATTCGAATACAGCAGTGAAAAGATCGACACTGGTTATGAAGAAATAGATGTTGTTGAAGATAGATATTCAGCTGATGTGTTATTCTTTGAATTATTGCTCGAAGATGGCAATAAACTTCTTAACGAAGACGGAGATTCTTTATTGAGTGAATATAGAGTATCTGATAAGCAACCAACTGCAGATAACGAATATTTAGAAGCACAACAATTAGATATACTAGACTTTTCGGAAGGAAATCCATTTAGTGAGGGCGGATAGTGAGCAAATTTCAAGATAATATGAATTGTATTTTTAATCTAGAAGAAGATTCTTCTAAAGGAAATATAGCGGTTGAAGGAGAAATTATACAATCTACTATTACAAAAACAAATCATATTGATGATGATTATAATTATGCTAGACAAAATTTACGTGATACAATTAATCATGCCAAATTAGCACTAGATGAACTACAAAATATAGCTAGCGCTACTGAATCACCAAGAGCATTTGAAGTATATGCACAGTTAACGAAAACTATAGTAGATGCAAACAAAGATTTATTAGAATTGCAGCATAAACTAAAGCGAATCAAAGAAGATGAACCTAAGCAACAAGTTACTAATAACTCTTTGTTTGTTGGATCTACTTCCGATTTAGCCAAACTAATTAAAGATCAGTCTAATAATTGATAGGTAACAGAATTATTATAACATACATGTGTATTAATGTCAACCACAATATCATCAAACGAAAACATATATGAATACAAATGATATCATAAATAGAGAAGATTTTTTAGAAGAAAATCTAAATAACCGTGATACATATCGTGCAAATCCTTTGCTCAAAAGAGCGCATGTTGATATTGATTGGACTCCTGAATTAGTAAAAGAATACATCAAGTGTTCGAAAGATATCGTGTATTTTATTCGTACATATTGCAAAATAATAAGTCTTGACGAAGGCTTAGTAAATTTTGATTTGTATGATTTTCAGGAAGATATAGCTACAACTATTGTTGATAATCGTTTCACCATAATCAAGACTCCACGCCAGGCAGGAAAAACTACTACAGCCGCTGCAGTTATTTTGCATCACGTATTGTTTCAAGAACAATATACAGTAGGTATCTTAGCAAATAAATTAACAACTGCCAGAGAAATTCTAGGTCGTGTTCAGAGAGGATATGAAAATTTGCCGTCGTGGTTACAACAAGGCGTTTTTAATTGGTCGAAAACATCGATTGAATTGGAAAACGGTAGCCAAGTAATTGCGGCATCTACATCATCTTCGGCTATTCGTGGTTTCTCAATAAATTTTCTGTATCTCGACGAATTCGCATTCGTACCAAGAAATGTACAAGAAGAATTCTTTACTTCTGTATATCCTACAATTGTTTCTGGTAAACGAACAAAAGTAGTTATAACATCTACACCAAATGGATTTGATTTGTTTTATAAATTATGGATGAATAGTGTAGAGAAAAAGAATGAATACGCTAATATTTCGGTACATTGGTCAGATGTACCTGGTCGTGATGATGAATGGCGAGCAAAAACGATAGCGAACACTAGCGAAGAACAGTTCCGCCAAGAATTTGAAGCCGAATTTATTGGTTCTATGCACACTCTCTTGTCTCCGTCTACTTTAAAACGATTGGTTTGGATAAATCCAATTCATACACGATTAGAAAATACGCTTAAGATTTATAAAGAACCTGTTTTGGACCATCATTATTTTTGCACTGTCGATACTGCCCGCGGCGTAGGTATTGACGCTTCGGCGTTTCTTGTATTCGATTTAACGACGTATCCGTACGAAGTAGTGGCCGCGTATGCTGATAATACAGTTGATCCTCTTTTGTATCCAGAAATCATATATGAGGTCGCAAAACGATACAATAATTGTTACACGCTTATCGAAATAAATGATAATGGACAACAAATCGCTGATATTTTATCCATGGACCTTGAGTACGAAAATCTTGTTTACACCGCGAACAAAGGTCGCAATGGTCAACAAATAAATGGCGGATTTGGTGGTGGTAGCACACAAAAAGGAGTTAGAACCACTGCGCAATTAAAACGTATTGGTTGCGCCAATATTCGCACAATGATAGAAAATGATAAACTATTATTAAACGATTTTGAGTTAATTCGGGAATTCTCTACTTTTGTAATGAAATCCGCATCGTTCGCGGCCGAAGAAGGATCTCACGATGATCTTGTTATGTGTTGCGTTTTGTTAGCGTGGGCAACAAATCAAGAATTTTTTAAGAATTTAACAAATACTAATTTCCGCCAAAAGCTTCTAGATGAAAAAAATGAACATGACGACGCTCATGATTTACTTCCATTTGGAATAATAGATGATGGTAGTGATGAAATATATGAAGAAGAAACAGATCGTATGAATCCAAATCCGTTTCTTTATATTAATGATAATGTTCAATGGTAGTATATTAATGAAAAGCGCAATATTATAAATAATATAAAATAATACCTCCACATATATAATAATCAAGGAGAAATACCTATGCCTTTTCAAGTATCACCAGGCGTCAATGTTAGTGAAATAGATCTCACTACCGTAGTGCCATCAGTATCAACATCTATCGGCGTTGTTGCCGGAAGATTTAATTGGGGACCAATGAGCAAGCGTGTTTTGGTAGAAAACGAAGACATTCTTGCTGCTGGTTTCGGTAAACCGACTAATGATAATTATCAAGAATGGTTTACGGCCGCACAATTTCTTAATTATTCTAACCAGTTGTATATAGGTCGTTTGAACAACGGCGCAAATAACGCCGCTTCGAACACGACCGCGGCCGCTATTCAAGTTTTAAACGATGATGATTATGAAGTAAAAGAAGCAGCTGTTGGATTAGGCGCTAATCAATGGTTAGCTAAATATCCTGGCGCGCTAGGTAATTCGCTAAAAGTAGCAACATGTACCGGCAGCGCTATGTGGGAATCGACCCCACTCACAAAGTTTTATTTCGTAGCTGGCTCCACGGCCGCAAATACTTCGGACAATATCGGTTTATCGTTGAGTGCCGGTGATTATTTGTATCATGCAAATTCTAGTGTAAGAATTGATCTTCAGGTTGCTAGTACTAGTAACACAACGATCACGACGGCCGCTGCCGATTTCGCTATCGATAGCGCTGGTCCTCATACAATAACCCAGGCGGCGGGTGATTTCGTAGCTGAAGGTTATTTGACTGGCGCAAATATTATAATATCTCTCGCGGACGACCCAACTAATAATGGAACATATGTTATTGAAGATGTTACAGCGCTTGTTATAACAGTCGAAGCAACAAGTGGACCAAATGATAATGGTTTTGCCGCAACTACCGCCAGTGACACAACCGTGACATTTTCTGTAGCTTGGAGCGATATAGTTCTAGAATCTGCTCCTACGAGTGTCGATTTAGGTGGAGTTAGTGTTGATACTACATATGCGCTTATCAAACGTCGGTGGGAATATTATCCTGTTTTTGATGGCGCGCCAACCACTTCCGCATTTGCCGCGGCCCGTGGCGGTTCGAACGACGAAATTCACGTAGCTGTTATCGATGAAGATGGAGACATTACTGGTGTAAAAGACTCAGTGTTAGAAGTGTATCCATTTGTTTCTCGTGCATCAGATGCTCGTAGAGATGATGGTGGCAGCGCATATTATAAAAGAGCGATAAACACACAATCTAAATGGATTTGGTGGGGACAACACGATACTGCACAAGGATTTACGGGCGTAACGGCAAGCGATGAAGCTACAACAGCGTTTACTGTAACTGGCCTTCTTGGCGATGAAGCAAGATTTTCTCTTACTAATGGAGCAGACGGTGCTGCAGCTACACAAGGGCAAATTACTGACGCATATGATCTGTTCGCTAACGGCGAAGAAATTGATATTAGTATCATTATGGCTGCAGCAGCAACTGCACCAATCGCCCAACACCTAATTCAACAAATCGCTGAAATAAGAAAAGATTGTGTAGTTACAGTTTCGCCTGAATACGCAGATGTTGTAAATAATGCTACATTCTCTGGCTCTGAAATGGAAGACGTTATTGCATTTAGAAATGCAATAAATGTTTCTTCTTCGTACGCGATTATGGATTCCGGTTGGAAATATATTTATGATAAGTATAATGACGTATATCGATATGTTCCATTGAATGGAGATATTGCAGGAACGATGGCCAGAACAGATAATGTACGTGATCCTTGGTGGTCTCCCGCTGGCTATACTCGCGGCAATATTCGTAATATCGTAAAACTTGCATATAACCCAGCTAAAACACAACGCGATGGGCTTTATAAGGCCGGTGTTAATTCAGTTGTTACCTTCCCAGGTCAAGGAACGATTCTTTACGGCGATAAAACCATGATGAGCCGCCCTAGCGCGTTTGATCGAATTAACGTTCGTAGATTGTTTATTGTTCTTGAAAAAGCAATCGCTTCTGCTGCTAAGTATACGTTGTTCGAATTCAACGATGCATTTACTAGAGCACAATTTAGAAATTTAGTTGAACCATACCTTCGTGATGTTCAAGGTCGCCGCGGCATTTATGATTTTAAAGTAGTTTGTGATGAAACTAATAATACTCCTGAAGTGATTGATCGCAATGAATTTATTGGTGATATTTATATCAAACCGGCCCGTTCAATCAACTTTATTCAGTTGAACTTTGTTGCAGTAAGAACTGGTGTTGACTTCGAAGAAATTGTTGGTCAATTTTAATAAATAACAAAACAAAACAAATTACAACAGGAGAAAATAATGGCTTTTAATATTAACGATTTTTATGGAGCATTGCAATACGGCGGTGCTAGACCATCGCTGTTTGAATGCAACGTCGTTTGGCCAAATGGTACACTTCCAGATCTTAATTTTTTGTGCAGAGCTGCGCAGATACCTGCAGCAACTGTTAATGTAGTAGAACAAACGTATTTTGGTCGTGCTCTTAAGTTTGCTGGAAATAGATCATTTGAAGATTGGAATGTTACAATTATCAATGATGAGGATTATAAAGTTCGTGATGGGTTTGAAAAGTGGTCAGATGGTTTAAACGGATTTGAATCCAATGTCCGTCGAGCAAATTTACTGTCGACTAATCAGTATAAAGGCACAGGAACTATTATTCATTACGGAAAAACCGGAAGCCCAATTCGTACATACGAAATCCGCGGATTGCTTCCTGCTCAAGTAGCTGCAATGCAAATGGATTGGAGCACTGACGAAATTCAAACGTTTGATGTTACATTCGCTATGGATTATTGGGTCGCTCTACCTACCGGGGCTCAAGTTTCGTCGGCCGCACAGGTCCAGCAACAGGTATCTAGTGATCAAGCTGGAGGATAAAGTACTTTTAATTAGCGATTAATAATTTGAGTATGTTATAATAAGGGGGGTTTAGCTCCCCTTCTTTTTGTGTGTTATAAATATATGCAATAGGTTTAACTCGGGATTATATTAATGCAACTATTCGGCTTTCAGCTTACACGCGCAGATTCTGCAGACAAAGAAAAAGGTAAAGCGCCCTCTTTTGCGCCGCCGGCCATTGACGATGGTTCTATTGAAGTAGCACCGGGTGGCGCGTATGGTACGCATTTTGATTTTGAAGGTGCGGCTACTAACGAAGGTCAATTGATTACACGTTATCGTGACATGTCAATTACCGCAGAATGTGACGCCGCGGTTCAAGATATTGTAAACGAAGCTATTGTTATATCTGACGACGGCGATGTTTTAGAAATTAATACCGATAAAATAAAAGTTGGCAAAGATATTCAAAAGAAAATACAAGAAGAATTCGCGCAGATATTGTCTATTCTCGATTTTAACAATGAAGCACATAATATTTTTAGAAAATGGTATGTAGATGGCCGCATTTTTTATAACGTAATAGTAAATTTAGAAAAACCAAAAGAAGGTATTAAAGAATTACGATACGTCGATCCGCGTAGAATTAAAAAAGTCAAAGAACCCATACGGCTAAAAGACCCTAAAACTGGAGTAATTATTCATAAAGGATATAATGAATATTATATTTATCACCAGAAGGGTATATATAACCAGAATACGCAGCAGGGTGTAAAAATAGCTAAAGATTCTGTGTGCTATACCCATTCCGGTGTTTTAGACGGAAAAACAAACACAGTATATTCACATCTACAAAAAGCAGTAAAAACACTAAATCAATTGCGAGTATTAGAAGATTCTGTAGTTATCTATCGCTTAGTGCGCGCGCCTGAACGTCGTATTTTTTATATTGATGTCGGTAATTTGCCTAAATTAAAAGCAGAACAATATGTTCGTGATATGATGACTAAACACAAAAATAAAGTTGTTTATGATGCATCGTCTGGTGAAGTAAAAGATAGTCGTCGTTATATGACAATGTTAGAAGATTTTTGGCTTCCTCGTAGAGAAGGCGGCCGCGGCACAGAAATTACTACATTGCCGGGCGGCCAAAATCTTGGTGAAATGGAAGATGTGGAATACTTTCGTCGCAAATTGTATAAGTCGTTGAACGTTCCATTTACTCGTCTCGATGTAGAAAGCAGTGTATTCAATATTGGTCGTTCACAAGAAATCACTCGCGATGAAATAAAATTTAGTAAGTTTATTGATAGGATCCGTAATCAATTTTCAAAATTATTTGATCAGCTATTAGAAACACAATTAGTGTTAAAGGGCATAATTAGACCAGAAGAATGGGATACAATACGTCAGCAGATAGATTACGATTTTCAAAACGATAATCATTTCACAGAATTGAAAGAAGCTGAAATGATTAAAGAACGATTAGGGCTATTAGATCAAATAGATCAATATGTTGGTCGTTATTATTCTAAAGATTATGTACGCCGCCATGTATTGAAGATGAGTGAAGAAGATCTTGAATACATGGACAAACAAATGGACAAAGAGGGCGATGATACGATGAGCCCAGATTTGAAATCAAAAGAACTGGGATTGCAACAACAGCAACAAGAATTAGAAATGCAAGCGAAAGAAACTGGAGCTCCTCCTACAGCCAAACAAGAATCAGTTGAATCTACAGAAGAAGAAAAAGAATTACTTGAAAGTATGACAAGATTTATGGATTCTATAACGGAAGAAGATTGATATGAAAATACAGGAAGCGAAGTTGCTTGCTTCCGTTATTGCGGTAGTAAAACAACAAGCAAAAAAAACAAATGAAGATATATTACAAAAAGTAAATATCGTTGAAGGACCAGTTGGCCAAAAGGGAGACAAAGGAGACAGTGGACCTATAGGAAAACAGGGTGCCGCGGGATCGGCTGGCCTTACTGGCTCATCTGGACCAATAGGACCACAAGGTCAAACGGGAGAGATTGGACCAATAGGAATACAAGGAATACAAGGAGAAGTTGGGCTAACTGGAGCACAAGGAGAAGTTGGATCTAATGGCGAAATTGGACCAAAAGGCAATGATGGTGAATTAGGCCCAAAGGGAGAAACCGGCCTTCGTGGTGTTCCAGGAACAAATGGAATAAATGGAACCCCTGGCGATGTAGGAAAACAAGGACCTATTGGAAAAATTGGTCCAAAAGGTGATGTAGGAAAACAAGGACCTATAGGAAAAATTGGTGAAAAAGGCGAAAATGGAACTGCTGGCACAAAAGGCAGCAAAGGAGATAAAGGCGACAAAGGTTCTATAGGAAAAATCGGCCCTAAAGGCGCAAAAGGGCCAAAAGGAGAAAAAGGTGTATCTGGTAAAAATGGTGCTAATGCTGATGTATCTAAACTAAAAAAGGATTTTGATACATATAAAAGAATATTAGGCCAACAATTAGAATCTCTTGGTGGTGGTGGTTCTTCTAACATATTAGACATGGATGATGTTGTTTTTAATTATCCTAGTCAATTGGCAAATAACGACATATTAATTTTCGATAAAACAACAGAAAAATTTACTGCGCTTAACATAGTAGATATTATAAATAATATAAAAATAGAGCTAGAAATGCAATATGACAAACTAATCGATGAACAAGTAGATGGAACTACTTCATTTACTTATATCGGGGAAGCTATTCCTGGTGGTACAGCTGCAACCGCGGTTTGGAGAATAAAACGTGTAGGTGAATACGCGAATAATTTAACTGAAATATTATGGGCCAATGACACAGACGAATTTAATAAAATATGGGATAATAGAATTACCTATGTTTACGACAAATAATATTTTAGGGGTAGGAGAATATAACAAATGGCAGAAATACTATTAGATCCAGATAATCTTTCGCAGGGAAATAATGCGGTCTGGAATACAGCGAATCCAGGCCAGGGGCCCACCGGTACGTTAGTTTTTGGTACTGTAAGTGGAGTTACTTGCAATCTGACTGGCGCCTTAGAGCCGGTTGCGCAATTTGGCTATTTTGAAATCCGTAACGCCGGTAGTGCCAATAACAATGGTTTATACCAAGTTGATGTTGTTAATACGGCATCAGCTGATTACAACATCACAAAAATTGCTGGAGCGATAGGTGATTTGACGGTCGACGCCGGTGACACTAGCGCTTTTATGTTAGGCGGCGACACTACAACAGGCAATACTACTCCAGGCGTAAGTATAAACCCTGCCGCAACAGGAAAATCTGTTTATTTTGATACTTTTGCTAATAAAGTCTGGCTGCTCAATCAGGGCAATATGACAGATAAAGGTGTTAGTCTTCAGGCTTTATATTCTTTCACAAAAGAAGAATGGAAAAACGATCCTTATCTGATTCAGTTCGACTTTCCTTTTACAGCTATTACACCAGAACAGTTTGAAACAGCACAAAGCTGGCGTTTTTATGATAATGCAATTGATACTACAGCCGCATACGATGGAGTAACTGGTCGTGGAACAAGAGAGCTTATTAGAACTGGTGGTTGGTCAGAATTCAACGAAAACGATACTACAGAATTAGCACAACAATATGCTGGTGTTATTACGCTTGGCACATTCGAAGACTCAACAAACGAAGATTTCGCGTATATTCAATTTGGTAACGATCCTGAAGATGTTGCAGCTAGAGATGATTTTGTTTTCACTGGCCCAGTAAATGAAGCTATTCGTGTATATGATGTTGCTGCCGATGCATCGACTGGAACTGATTTCACATTTGCAGCTTCAACAATAACTCGGACTTCCGGATCTTGGTTTACCGATGGTTTCAATCAGGGTGGTAAAGTTCGAGTAATTGAAGCTGCAGCTGGAAATGAACAAGCAGTATCGGTAGAAATTACAGAATTATCTGCAACAGTGCTCACTGTTGCAGGCACTCCTTACTCTGTATCTGCTACTGATACAACAGCAAGAATTGCTTATGATAATCGATCTGCAATTAATGTGTTCTTGCGCGGCAATACAGCACCTGCTTCAACATCGTTATCAAAATCATATAATTCCTCTGATTTGCCTGCTATTGGTGTAACGACAGTTGCTAACCAAGTATATCGTTTTCCATTAAACAACTCGCTTGATGCTAAAGTTAGTGTTAATGATACAGATATTGTTGCATCTGCAGCAGGTACAGAATTCGATCAAATTCGTATTCGATATTTTACCGGCGCATTTTCATATGATGTTGATACAGTAGGCACACCAAGAGATTTTGGTATTGTTATTGATGCTGGTACTCATTCTGGTATAGATGGTTCTACAGCCACCTCATCAATATTTACCACAACTACTGGTGGAATAGATGATCCAGGTGTAGGCACTTACGATGGCGGAACTTTAACAATACACGAAGGTGCTGATGCGGGTATTTATACTATTGTTAGTTCAACTGATACTACTGTCACCGTGTCAGAAACTTTTGGTTCAATAAGCAATCAGTCGTTTACATTACAACGTGCAACTAAAATCTTTAGTGGTTCTGGTCCAACAATTGAACAAATTTATAATAGAGTGCAATATCAATTACGTCAAGCAGACAATATAAATGATACGTCAGGTGGAACGGTTATAGCAGGTGATACTGCAGATGAATTGCTATCCTTCGTCGGTGATGCAATTACTGCTGGTAATCTTTCAAATCCTGTAACTAATCCAGAAGGTGGTGGATCTGGTGTTGCTATCGTAGGTTTTGATGTTAACGACACAAACGATGTTACACAAATTGATAACGTGCCTACTATTAGAAACTTCCCGTTCTTAGCATCTGGCACATTAAACTTCAACAACAACCTTGATAATGATACAGATTCAAAATTCTGGATGTTCTTTGATAGAACAAATAGACGCTCCGTAGTTAATGCTGATGTTGCACCAACAGCTGGGCTTGCAGCAACTATTACATGTGATGCTACTGGTAGTTCATTAACAGATTTCACTCAAGAAGCTGTTGATGCGGATGGGCCTTCTAATGCACAATTACAGGTTGGTGATTATATTAGAATTTCTGGTTTTGTAGAATCAGTAAATAATGGGCTTTGGAGAATCGACACATATACCAGTGCTACAAGCATCACCGCAACAAAAAGTGATGGTGATACACCAGTCACTGAAACTAATGTTGCGGGTGTGTTTGTTGATGAAGATCCGATCGATTCACCGGATGCAATTATTGTTAGGCGCAACAATGGCAATATTATTAGTGGCACAATTAGCGCAACTGTAGGATTTGACTTTGACTTTACTAACAACAACCAAGGTAGTCGTTCACCATCTTCGAACGTCACTTTGTTTCCAGCTGCAGCTGTTGGTAATCCAGCAGTAGTTGTTATAAGAGCAATCGGACTAGATGGATCTCAATTCGTTGAAGTCGATTCATCTATAACAAGGTCTGCTGGACAAAGCATCTCGGTCGTTGGTGGTCAAGAACGTAACTATTCTAACCCATAATAATTAAGGAATAATTAAGGAATAATTTAATATGAATATATCATTAGAGCAGGCTGCCGGAATTCTCGGTAAGTCTACAGATGAAGTGATGTTCTTGGTACAGACAAACAAGCTCACGGCGGGAGTCGATCCAGACTCCCTTTCGTGGGCGTTTGTTCTAGAAGATGTTTTAGCTACAAAACTACAACTTGATGAAAGCGTGCAATCTGATCCGCAGTTTTTGGCTGAATGATATTGTGGCCGTTAAGATCTTAGGCCATTGGGAGATTGGATATCACGCACCAGTAACGGAACAATACTATTGGTCTTTACTGGTGCGGGATTTTGGAGTGCGGGATTGGAATATGGTGCCTGTATCTGGGATTAAAAATCGCGAGCAGCAAGTAGAGTTGAACGAATGGAAAACCTATGATGATTTTTTTGAAGTAAATCCTGATATATCTCGTGTTTTCGTTGAACCAAGAACAAATCATTCTAATCCTGACACCACTTGGCTACATGAATTTGAACATCCACAAGATTGTGTTTATATTTTTGGTTCTGCTCATTATAATCCCACAAAAAGGTTTAAAAGAAATGAAGATTTTGTAGTAACCGTAAAAACAAAACATGACAAAGGTGTACTCTGGGCCGATCAAGTTCTGGCTATTATTTTATACGATAGAGAATTAAAATCATGGCCGTAACAGTAACAGACAACCGAACTATTCTTTATCAAGATGGTTTAACTAACATTACTGGTGCTTCAACAGACGAAACTGGTTTTTTTGCTGAATCATCAGGGAGTGCCGCAGAAGCGTATAACATTGCTACAGGTCAAATTTATTTCTCTGGAACTCATCCCACATATACAACAACAGGTAATGAACTTATATATGTGTGGTCAGCAATTGTTGCCACACAGAATGGTTATAAGGAAGCAACTGCCGCAGATAGTTCTCATGCATTGTATATAGGTGATGGAACGAATAATTTAATCATCTATCAGGCAGGTAATGATCGCGCAGTTTTCAAACATTCAGACACTCAGGTGTCATTTGAGTGTATGTTAATCGATGTTGATTATATCGGAACTGTTAATACTAATGGCGACCTTGCTGCACTTACCGGCACATATGCTTCTTTTGCTGTAGGTTCAATCAATCGTGTTGGCGCTCATTATACCACTCTATCAAAGGCTTTGGGTGGCGGTAATAACACATATCTTGATATCATTCGTTATGGCGGACAAGCAGAGGGAATTCAGATCACGGGAGGAACAACTGGCGCCAGAGGAACTTTCTCAGAAATTGCTGTTGAAGATAGATCAACTGATACTATTAAAGCACATGGCATCATTCGTGAATATACCGCGGGTGCTTATGGTTGTCAGGGAACCATTCGTCTAGGTGATACAGCGACAGGAACAAGTTATTTCGAGTCAATAAACGAATCGGTTACATTCGAGGGTCGAGAGGTTGGTGACGATAAATTTGCTTTGTTTACTGATGCTAATGGCACAGGTACCAACGTTGTAATTCTTACTAATGCAATTATTTCTACTGCTGCACCGGGTGTCACTATTGATTTCTCAGCAGTAAATATGAATGAACTTACACTAAAAAGTTGTATTTTTAACGGTTTACGTAGATTGGTTAGTTTTCCTACCGACGCTAATGGCACAACTCGCGTTCATTCAATTTCAACATGTACTTTTAACGATTGCGACCAAATTGATCCCGGCAATACCGCGTTCACTACATCAACTATTTCTGATTATGATAGCACTATTGCAAGTGGGACAGGAAGTGGTAATGGTGCTGTTAGACTTGATGATGATGGATCGGCTAAATGGTCAGATCTAACATTCAATTCAGTAGGAACAGGTCATGCAATATACATACCTTCAGGAACAACAGAAACCGCATTTACATTTGATAACTTTTCCTTTACAGGATATAGTGTTGCTAGTTTAGGCTCAAACTTAATTGCTGCAACTGGGTCTACCGATGCAATGATATATAATGATGCGGGTGGTGCAATTACCATTACCATTACTGGCGGTGGTGATTCGATTTCAGTAAGAAATGGAACTGGCGCTACTACAACAGTTTTAAACGCGGTTTCTATTACACTCACGGGTATGAAAGACTCTTCTGAAGTTAGAGTTTATGAAGCGGGCACAACTACACAAGTGGCGGCCGCTGAGGATGTTGGTTCTACTACAAACCCCGCAGGTAATGGTTTGAGTGTAGGATCTTCAGTTGGGGGGACAACCGATGCTAGAACATACACATTCTCAACATCCGCGGGGGTTTCTGTTGACATTCGGGTCTTTAATATCAATTGGATTGCGGATGATTTCAAGGCTTTCGAAATTCCATCAGTAGATACAAACGTCCCAATTGCACAACGTCTAGATAGAGTCTATAGTAATCCTTGATATAAATATAGATATTAGATTTTAAACAAACTTCGGAGTAAAACGTAATGGCAGGTGAGCGCAAATATACAAGAATACCACCTGAAAGTACCGGTGATAGAATACTGTTGAATCATTCGGCGGTAATTCCATACGTTTCACTAGAAAACTCTCATAAATGGGTTTTAAATGAAGAATATGTAATAAACAATGCTTCGCCTATAGACATTCATTTGCATCAGGTAATCGAAGAAACAGCAACTACCGGTTTAATTTATGTTCATTATTCTGCGACAGAAGATCACAATGGGACACTGGCCACCATTGGTGTTAAAATCCAACTAAATGGTGTTGATGTTGCCACGACTGCGGCTGGCGAATATTCATTATACACAAATACAACGAATCTCGTAGGTTTTAACAATCCTAGATATGGTGCTAATGTTGATAGATTCGGTTCTATCAACACTCGCTTTGCTGAAGGACCACCAGAACTTAACTCTTTTGGCGGTTTACGCACGTCAAATCAAAAAGTATTAGCACAATATTCATTTTCCAAAAGCGCATTAAATGATGAGTTCGTAAATTCACAAGAAGGCACTGGCACAAAAACGTGGATTCCCGGTTCTATAAAAATGCAAGTAGAAGGCGTTACGGGTGATCGAGTAACAAATACTAGCAATATGTTCCATCCTTATGTTCCCGGTACATCTACGTTGTTCGTTTTTGCTGCAAGATTGGGCGATAATACAATACCGGGAGTAGCTAGAAATTGGGGTCCGTTTGACGCTACTGACGGGTTTTTCTTTCAGCAAAACGGAACAAAATTAAGAGTAGTTCACAGATGGACACTCAATGCTCCTACTTCTGGTCATGTTATAGAACAAGAAAATTGGAATATTGATACATTAGATGGTTCGAGCGATCCAGATAAAAATCCTTCTGGAATGCTCATAGATGTAACAACCACTAATACATATTGGGTAGATTTTCAATTTATCGGCGGTGGTAGGACTCGGTGGGGCGTCTTTTATAAGGGCGAACGACTAGTCTGTCATGAAATGTATCACGGAAATGCTGAATCCGGCGCGATGACTGCTGACAGTAATCCTATTTCAAATCCAAACAGACCGTTGTGTTGGGCTATTGCTAATATAGCTACAGATGCAGATGGAAATAATCCAAATGCTGCGCCAGCGGTAATGAATGCCCTTGGTGGTGCGGTTTATTTAGAGGCAGATATAGATCCGTTTGTCGAGTCTTCATTACGTTCATATTCAAGAAGCCCATATACTATTGCAGCCGCTAATACTTCAACTAATTATGTGTTTACTCTAAGCCCTCGAACTTATAATCCAGCGGGATTAGCGTATTTGGGTCTTACGTCAGCGCAGGCCGAAGCAGATAGTTCAAATAATGAAGTTGCAGTGCATGAAAACCACACACTATATTCTCCTGCACTATTAGATGTTTCTTCGTATGATTCAGCAGACGACGATGCTGATAGAAAAGTTGAAGTTCGTGTATTTGCAAAGTGTATTATACGAGGGTTGAGTTGGAGTGATGTTAATTTTTCTACTATCGAAGTAGATGTCGATGGGGACCACGTATCGCATGGCCCAGAAATAGCTAGATTCGTTATTAAGGGCCATGATAAATTCGACTTTAGTACTATATTCTCGACAGTTCAAAACGGAACGGTTAAAAATGGTGGTGACCAAAGTTTTGCCCGAAACGCGCAACCTCTTGCATCAATTAATGGTCAAGCAGATGAAGAAGGCACTGGTGTTACTAGTATTGTAATACAAATCAAAGATCATCCTTTATGGCAAAATAATAAACACTTTTTTGAAGATCGTGGTTTTGTTAATTTTAGAGGGTTGGACGGAACTCAAACTCTAACTGGTACAGGTGTCGTTGGGTCTTCATTAAAAACCGCAGACGGCGACGGGTATTATTTGTCATTACTATCTGGCGACAAAGCATGGATTTATAATGCACTTGCCGATATTGACGATGATCGCAATGCAAGAATCGCCACCTTAGATAATGTAACGGGA
>TARA_R110002126_G_C10489521_1_pt1 | contig 19819 bp, 19 predicted proteins | sample TARA_R110002126 | Tara Oceans TARA_R110002126 (sample SAMEA4397536) | marine metagenome | biome: Polar Biome; feature: [DCM] deep chlorophyll maximum layer (ENVO:01000326); material: water (ENVO:00002006), including particulate matter (ENVO:01000060) such as... | depth 30 m
TCATAGCAAGGATTTGTCAGGACGTTTTTACACACTCTGGGCCGAAAGCAGACGGAAGCTAGCCCTCCGAATCCTGGACCGCAGATCACCTACACCGAGCACTCCAAAGCTCGTCCCATCTTGTCGTATAACTAGGACTCTTCAACTCTCGCTTCATGCCCCATCCAGGCGTAATCGGTACCCGAGCCGGGCGGAGCGTTCCCCTTCCCCACCGGCTGTTAATTTCATCCAGTACGCCCATCACTTTTTCAGCCGCGGCTGGTTGAGTCTCCGTGAACAAGTCGTCGGTGAACTCGCCCTGCTGTCGCAGGTCGAGCAGCATGATCTCGGCTTTGGCATATGCGTGCCCAGCGCGGAAGATGGCGTCCAGACCCTGCAATGCAGCACGAACAATCAGCCGGGTGTCGTCAGAGGGGTAAGGCAATTCGCAAACAATACCTTTGGCGAACTTGGCCTCCTCGGGATTGAACATACCGGTGCGGATGGCCACGCGGACACGTTTGCACAGGGAGCCCTGTGCTCTGAGCTTTTCGCAAGCACGGGAGGCGTAGATCGCGACTGCCTCTCTTATCGGTTCGATTTCGTAGAGCCGCTGTCCGAATGCCCGACTGCTGCAGATTTCCTGCTTGGGCGGGGCGGCTTCTTCCAGTTCGAGGCAAGGCGTACCTCGTAGCTCTCTGGCTGTCTTCTCGATCACGACGGAGAATTGCTTACGTAGCGACCAGGCATCCGCCTGCGCTAGATCCCAAGCAGTCTTGATTCCCATTGCAGTCAAATGCTCATTCATGCGCCGGCCCACTCCCCACACCTCGTCAACCGGCATGACCTTCAACAACTTGTCTCGTCGCTGTGGATCACAAATATCGAGCACGCCGCCGTTATGCTTCTGCCAACGCTTGGCCCCAGCATTGGCCAGCTTTGCTACATACTCCAGTGCAGATACTCCACTTACAATAACCATCTAAATGCTATGGTTGAACATGTGTTAGTTGCATAAATCAACCTACTATGGGAAATGACTTGCCATGCAGGCTTATAAGATCCTTAGAACGGACGGGATTTATCCATTCCACGTGGTTGATCAGGACGGCTTACCGCACCTAGAGCTCACTCTCTATGCCTGCATTGCTCCTAAATATCATTCATCACGCACGGCTCGGGCATATGTCAAAGAGGTGGTTGCCTTTGCATCCTGGACGGCCAGTCATCCCGTCGTAATCCGACAGAACTGGCAGTTGTTAGGCGCCCCGGAACAAGTGCGAGCTCTCCTAGCTTTCTTTTTCACATCAGAAATGAAGTGCGTGGTGGCATTAGGCAAAGACAGGCTTGGGTTTGAGACACGCCGGATTGAGCCGACCTGGGAGACCGGTAGACGCCTGGAACGGTTGCTAGCTGCGCTCAGATCCTTTTACGGCGCCCTTCGCTTGTGTGGCCGCTACCATTACGACAACCCCATGGACGCTGACGGAGCCCGGCAAAGGATTGAGAAAGAGCGGCGGCGCTTAGTCACCGCGCATATCCAAACACATGGTCGGGGACCCATGCCCCCTGAAAGTGGAGTGGATTTAGTACGTGAGGTTCGGTTCTCCGCAGCGTACTTTCGATTGCGCGGAGACAAATGGCTACCGGAAGTTCTCGATGATCCATCGTTGATGAACGCCGTCGTGACAGCCGGAGACCAGTGGGGCTGGTCGATGCGAGAGATGGGCTTGGTTCGGGTACTCTTTGACACCGGTTGTCGGTTACACGAAGCCTGTCACCTCACTATGGCGGACTGGTTCCATAGCCGTTTCATGAAGGAATTGGTTTCGATTAACAAGGGCAGTCACGGACGTCGTACCAAACGGTTGTTTATCACAGACCGCACGGTCAAGGTCCTTCAGCGATACGTGGATGAGCAGCGAGTGCTGTTCGATCCCTATCAGCGCAACTTGGCCGCTTTCGCTAAGCTGCCGACAGAGCTCCTTCGTGACATTCCATTGTTCCTGACCAAGCGAGGCACACCATTGGACCCGGATCACTTTCGGCGAGATTACTGGGCTCCCGCATTGAGTTCGTCAGGCCTACAGCTGCGATGCCACCAGGTACGCCACTGGTTCGTGACTATGGCCCTCAATGATGTCCACAAACGCTCACGTTCTGAAGAAGAGCTTCAGAACTCGCGCGGCGCCATACGTGAACTCATGGCGTGGAAGACTGATATGTTACCGACCTATGACCAGGCCATTCGGCGGCATAATCTGCCAGAGCTTGCTCACCACATCCATGTCCGGATGGAGCAAGAACACAGCGCTGCCCTGGCTCGCAAAAAGAAACAGTCCGCCACAAAGGGGACCGCCCTGAAAACAGCCAGCCAGCAGATGCTGGAGGAGATGCTAGGGCCATGATTAGCACCGCAGGGTCAAGTCCGGTTGATCTATCACGGGGACAACGCTCCATAAATGCCGAGCTTGAGCGAAGGCGCCAGATTGGATTGCCGTTCTTCAACCGTGACGTTGTGGCGGTGACAGGCTATGACCGAAAGACCATCAATGGCTTTACCAGCCGCTTTGTCGGCGAGCTTGTGGAGGAGCTTCTGAATGCGCTGGTAGACGATCACGAGGCCTACGTACGGTGGGTACGCGATTTCCAGACCTTCGATCGTTTCATTCGGGTCCACAAGAAAAGCGAGCAGGTCATTCGCCGCTTTATGCGTCTTGTTATCGAGCAATTTCATCGAGAAGGCGAGGAAATCACCATTACCAAGGTGAGGTCCATCACGGGTAAAGATAGACGCATCGTGAAAGAGGAGATAATCCGCTGGGAGCACGAAACTGGCCATCAGGTAGAACGTCGGTGTATGTGGAAGCTGCCTGCTACCTCGAATATCGAAGGCGCTGAGATCATTGGCGAAAACCACGCTCTCATCAGGAGGAATAACGTAATCAGGGCAGAACTGGGTCGTCAACGCCAGCTTGGGATCCCGTTCAAGCTGGCCGATCTTGAGAAGAATCTCGGTTATCGCATAGCGATAATCTCGCTATGCTCTCGGCACTACGTAGCGGAGCTTGCAGATGAACTCCTCAGCACCCAGGTTGAAACCCGAGAAGGTTATGAAGGTTGGCGCAGAGATTACAATACTTTCCAGTATTCCCTGGCCAATACTCGCCGATCCAGGGAAGTCCTGACTCGCCTGACGCGGCTGACCATAGAGCACCTGCACCGCGAGGGGGAGACGGTGGCCTACAGCGATGTGTTGCGAGTAGCCGGGCATAACAGCTCCCGGACAAAGCAGGAAATCCAGCGTTGGGAAGCGGAAACGGGACATCGAGCCCGCCCTCTGCGCGTGTGGAAGGAAATCACCCTAGCAATGGTCGTTGCTAGGGTGTCATCCGCGCTGCATAAGCTACCGCTGACGTTCCTAGAGTCGCCGGAGATGGGCCGCTCATTCAATCAAACCCAACTGCGAATGATCTATAACATCTCGCAGCCGAAACTCCGTGACGTCGCCTTTTTTGTGATGACTTTCGCCGATGGCAATCGGCGAAATGACATCGTGTTCTTTGCCAGCATGGCAAGATATCTTGAGCAATTACAGCTTCTCGACATCGACGCGCTGGAGACCGAGCAATTTTATCAGAAGTACCACGATGGACTCGTACTCCCGGAAGAGACTTCGTCAAAACGCGGTCGATTCCTCCAGACTTATTTCCGCTTGCTACGCAAACAGGAAGACTATACCCGCAAGCTGACGCCCGAACAGTACCAAAGCGTAGCGCCCTACCTGCTCGAAAAGCTGGTGGATGATCATTTTTGGCATCGCTCCAACATTCACGGAGAAACCCGGGCGGATCAGAAAACGCGCCGCAAAGAAGCTACCGCAGTAGTTCATGACAAATTTTATCTGTTTCGCGATGTGGCCGAGCGAAGGCAAATCCAGATAGAGCGCTTACATACAGCCTTCACCAATGCAATTGCGCATCATGAAAAGACGGAGGCAGGCCTTCCGCTAACCTTCTCAATAACGGATGAGACAGCATTGGCTTCAGGTAATGCTCGAAAGGTGAAGCAGCATTTTAAGCTGTGGAACTCGACGGCACTGCGCCTAGCGCACGAGCCTTATGCAGAAGATTTCTATTATCGTCGGGACCAGCAAAAAGAACACATCGTTCATGAGGAGGGGCGCTATTTTCTGAGCTACGAGGGAGGCCATTCCGAAGAAAATTCTGGCGAGGTTGCGCCTTACTGGTTTGTTGAACTGCTAGAGGCGCGGGCTTTGGGCTATCAAAATAGCGCCGAGTTCATGAAGAGGAATGGCTATCCGCAGAAAACGTTCCTACTTCCTCCTCAATCAATGTGGGATCTTTCGACATCCAAATGGCTGGAACGGATATCGAAAGACCTAGGCATGCTATTTCTCCCGGTCGACGGCCTTATGCTGGCCGCCTTGGTAGGACATGCCGCGATCCAAATTATGACCAAGACCGGAGCCCGGATGAACGAATTCTTGCAGATTCGCCTGACGCCGGAATATCTATCCCGCGTTTCCCTTCCCGAAGATCGTGAAGCCATCGCCTTCCGGGCCATTCCCAAAGGTCGTAAAGCGGAGGAGCCTTACTATATAGACGAGCGCTGCATGAAGGCCCTGCATGGCTGGTGGGTCTTTCAGCGGGACCGACGACAGAACTTTGGCGTTGTACCTCCCACGGACAGCCTGAAGCATAAAATCAAGCCTGCACCTTATCTCTGGCAGCACTGCGGTCGACACTTCAATCATGGGCATGTGAACGCAGCCATGTGCATTATGCTCCATGGCATCACGTTACAGACGCCAGCGGGCAACTCTGTCCGCCTGACGTCTCACCTCTTACGCCATGGCTTTGCCACAGAGATGCGGGCGCTGGATACGCCGATTGACGTGATCGCATTACTCATGAAGCAGCGGGATGTCAGGGTCACCGAATACTACTCGCAGCCGACGCCGGCCAAACTGGTGGAGCTACAGCAAAAAATCTTTGAAAGCCGAGTGGACCTGTCGCGCACACATATCCGCTCTTCGGCGCACGTTAAGCGGCAAATTGAAGCAGCGCAAGATCAGGTAGGAGCACTGATCCCGGTTATGGGTGGCCGCTGTACTGTAGCAAATCAGTGTCCTGCAAAGTTTGCCTGTATCGGCTGTGCGGGTAACGCGCCTGATTGGCACAAGCGAGAACAGGTAGTGGCGTACCGGCAAGCCTACGTGACGATGGCAGCGATGGCGGAGACGCAGAACCTGCCTGCTGAGCGCCGGAAAGCCCAAGAAATCCTCACAAGCTGCGATGATGTACTGGCGGAGATGAAACTGCTGGAGGAAACAGACCAGGCAGCGGCAGCGCCTGTGGCCTTGACGATCAAGGAGGAAACCCGTGGCTAAGCAGCTCAAGTCACCTCGCCCCGAAGCTGCGCTTGCAGGTTTGAGACGCAGCCACCAACAACGCCGTAATCAAAGCACTGAAAGCGTACGGCGAGCGATCAAGACATTACAGGAGGCGGGTAGCCCCGTCACCCTCGGGCGAATCGCCAAAGCAACACGTGAACTCTCGGCGGACGGAGATGGCATCTCTGAATCCACCATTTTGCGCAACCCTGAGTGTCGCAGACTCTACGAAGAAGCCGCTAAGCCGGTACGACGGCGGCGCGTTGTAAAACGAGTGCTGGCACAGGGGAATACACCGGGACCAACGGCGGCTGAAGTGCGGCGTTTACACTACTTGCTGCGTATGACCAAAGCGGAATTGGCCGCGCAGATCATCGAGGTGGAGAGGGAACTGGCTCGTTCAGAGAAAGCAAACAACCTGCTCCGTGAGAAAGTGCTCTTTGAAGCTTTAGGGCCGCTGATTAGCTAATAGCGCCCCTCGGGGACGCCCTGACGCAAGTAGGGGCCGTCAGAGACATTCGCCACTGGTGCAGATCGGAATGAGAGGACTCTATTCTCAAACTCAAACAGGGAAGTGTTTCCGTGTTCTGTTTGCGATTCGCACCAGCATCAGCATCACCGGCACCTCTACCAATACCCCGACAACAGTAGCCAACGCCGCGCCGGATTGCAGGCCAAACAATGCTATGGCGGCCGCCACGGCGAGCTCAAAGAAATTACTGGCACCGATCATGGCTGCGGGAGCCGCCACGCTGTGTGGCACACGCCAAGCTTTGGCCCATCCATAAGCGATGAAGAAGATCAGGAACGTTTGTATCGTCAGCGGTATGGCAATGAGGACAATGTGTAAGGGGTTGTTCAGGATAACCTCACCCTGAAACGCGAAGAGCAGGACGAGGGTAATGATCAGCCCGATAGGCGTCACCGGCGCCACTCGTTTCATGAACACATTGTCGAACCAGTCGATACCCTTTCGGGCAACCAGTGCCCGGCGCGTAAGATAACCGGCAGCGAGTGGGATCACGATATACAGCACGACCGAAAGCACGACGGTGTCCCAAGGGACTGTGATATCGGATATACCCAGCAGCAGGACAACGATAGGCGCGAAGGCCACGAGCATGATCAGATCATTAACGGCGACCTGCACCAGCGTATAGGCCGCATCCCCCTTGGTGAGATAGCTCCAGACAAACACCATCGCCGTGCATGGCGCGGCCCCCAGCAGGATGGCGCCTGCCAGATACTGGCTTGCCAGCTCATCGGATATCAGGGGCGCAAACACGACCGTGAGGAAGAACCAGGCGATGACGAACATGGTGAACGGCTTGATCAGCCAGTTAACGGCCGTGGTGATCACCAGCCCCTTAGGCTGTCTGCCCACCCCGGCAACCGCGCTGAAGTCAACTTGCGCCATCATCGGAAAGATCATGGCCCAGATCAGGATCGCGACCGGAATGGACACCTGTGCATATTCGAAGCGCGATAGCGTTTCCGGCACTACCGGGGCAACCTGCCCCAGCGCGACACCGGCCACAATGGCCAAGGCGACCCAGATCGTTAAGTAGCGCTCAAAGAAGCCCATGCTTTCAGGCGGATTGTCATGTTCGGTTGATACCCCGGTATTCACGTGATGGCTCCTCAGATAGCTCGTTGATTAACCCGCTTCGATAGCTCTTCTGCGCTTTCTTTGCGCTCGGAGTAGCGATCGGTCAGGTAGGCACTGCGGTCTCGTACCAGCAGGGTGAATTTCATCAATTCTTCCATGACGTCGACGATCCGGTCATAGAACGGTGAGGGCTTCATCCGATCGTTGTCATCAAACTCCATGAACGCTTTAGGTACCGAGGATTGGTTGGGGATGGTCACCATCCGCATCCAGCGTCCCAGCACCCGCAACTGGTTGACGGCATTAAACGATTGGGACCCGCCGGAGACCTGCATCACCGCGAGCGTCTTGCCCTGGGTGGGGCGTACAGCCCCCATCGATAACGGAATCCAGTCAATCTGGGTTTTCATAATGCCGGTCATGGCCCCGTGCCGCTCCGGTGAGCACCAGACCATGCCTTCAGACCACTGCGCCAGTTCCCGTAACTCCTGGACTTTCGGATGCGACGCCTCCTCGGCATCGGGCAGTGGCAAACCGCGCGGGTTGAAGATACGGGTCTCGGCGCCCATCGCTTCCAGCAACCTTGCAGCTTCTTCAACGGAGAGGCGACTAAAAGACCGAGCTCTCAGTGACCCGTACAACAACAGAATGCGCGGCCGATGCGCAGAGGGCCGGGCTGCGAATACAGGGCCTGCTGAGGGCGCCTCGAAATGATTCAAGTCAACGTTCGGTAAGTCGTGGTCATTCATGGTTTGGTCACTTCTCCGGATAAATAATCTTTGACACCACGGGCCGCATCGCGGGCGCTTCGCATCACGCCTACTAACGTGGCCGACGCGAACCCTGTCCAGTCGCCATAGCCGACCAGCCAGAGCTGCGGTTCATTGACGGAGCGGGTGCCCTCGACGGCCACTCGTCCATCGGCTTCTACGATGCCCAGGCTCGCCAAGTGCTGAAGCGAGGGCCTGAACCCCGTGCACCAGATGATGGCGTCAACAGGTTCTTCCCTGCCATCGGGCCAGACGACACCCGATTCGGTAATTCGGGAGAATAGGGGCTCGGCATTGAGCACACCGCGCGCTCTCGCTTCCTTGACCGATGGCACCATGACAATGTCGGCCAGGCTTCCGACAGGCGTGTACGTCCGCCCTGCCTGCTTCGCCTTCCACTTCTCGGTCGCCATCTCGAACAGAACCCGTCCATCGACATCGTCGGGAAGAAACTGAGGGGTCTCTCGGGTGACCCAGGTGGCCTCTGCCACTTTGGACACCTCCGCCAAAATCTGAGCGCCTGAATTGCCACCGCCAATCACTAGCACGCGCTGATCACGGAAGTCCTCCGGCCGCTGGTAATCCGCTGAATGGATCTGCTGCCCTTTATACGAGGCCCGTCCTGGCATGGCCGGGATAAAAGGCTGGCTCCAGGTGCCGGTGGCGCTGATGACGGTTCTTGCGCTGTACTGGCCGTGATTCGTATTGACGGTCAAGCCTTCCTGGCCGGGAACAACGGATTCAACCCGCACGGGCCGATCCACCGGGATCTGGTAACGGCGCTCGTAGGCCGTGAGGTAATCAATCACCTGGTCGCGGCGGGGCCAGCCCCGATCATTGCCTTCCGGCATCTGCCATCCCGGTAGGGAACTCCATTGCGCCGGTGAAAACAACCGAAGCGAATCCCAGCCATGACGCCAGGCACCGCCTGGTTCAGGCTCTCGGTCCACAATCCGGTAGTCCAGCTTGTGACGGCGAAGGAAATAGCCGGTGGCAAGCCCGGCTTGTCCCCCTCCAATCACCAGAACATCCGTTTCTCTCATACCGCACTGGCCCCCAAGCCCGTGTTACCGCTGTTGGCACCTCCGACCGGGCCCTTCACAGAGATGTCTCATGTCGGGGTAGCCTGACTGAGATGAGCGCTGCCAAGGCAATAAAGACGAACGAAACCCAGAGGCAGGCTGTAAGTCCCCAGACCTGGAAAACCCAGCCGGACAGCAAAGTGCCGATCAGCCGGCCGATGGCATTGGCCATGTAGTAGAAACCGACATCCAGCGAGACACCATCCTCCTGCGCGTAGCTGACGATCATATAGCTGTGGAGGGAGGAGTTGACGGCGAACAGCACGCCAAACACCAAGAGGCCGCCGATCAGGACCGGCCCCGACGAGTCCAGCAGGATGAGACCGACAGCGATTCCGGCGGGAACCACCGCTAAGGGCGCGGCCCAGGTCAGAGCCGTGCGGCCATCGGGTGTTTTGCCAGACCGTCGCCCGGTAAAGGACGGTGCGATGGTCTGGACGATGCCGTAAGCAATTACCCAAGTCGCCAGGAAGCCGCCGACCGCCCAGAAATCCCAGCCCAATGTCTCATGGAGGAAGACCGGCAGGGCGACCACGAACCAGACATCTCGCGCACCAAACAGAAACAATCGGGCCGCCGAGAGGATGTTGATCGCCCGGCTCTTGGAGAAAATGTCGCGAAACTTGGGCTTGGCTTTCGCCCTACCCAGATCCTGCTTCAGGCTGAGTATGCTACCGAGCCAGACGATGGCGAGAACGACTGCCATGCCCAGAACCGCGCCCCGGAAGCCGACAAGGGCCAGTAGAGCCCCACCGAGGAAAAACCCTACGCCCTTGAGGGCGTTTTTGGAGCCGGTGAGGATGGCGACCCATTTGTACAGTGTGCCTTGGGCGTCGCCGGGAACCAGTGTCTTGACGGCGCTCTTGGCGCTCATCTTGTTGAGGTCCTTGGCGATCCCCGACAGCGCCTGAGCTGCCATGACCCAGGGTACCGTGAGACTGGCCGCCGGCACGGTCAGCATGAGCAGGGCTCCCACCTGGAGTATGAGCCCCAGGTTCATGATGCGGTTGAGCCCCATGCGGGCGCCCAGCCAGCCGCCGACCAGGTTGGTCACCACTCCGAAGAATTCGTAGAACAGGAATAGCATCGCGATTTGCAGCGGGCTATACCCCAGATTATAGAAGTGGAGTACAACCAGCAGCCGTAGGGCTCCGTCCGTGAGGGTGAAGGCCCAATAGTTCCCTGTGATAACCAGGTATTGGCGGATTTCCGGTGACAGTGCGGCAATTGCTTTCATTGTCTGCCGCCTAGTTAGCCTGGCCGACGAGGCGGGCCAGTTCCACGGTCCGGTTGGCATAGCCCCACTCATTGTCATACCAGGCGTACAGCTTCACTTGGGTCTCGTTGATCACCATCGTGGAGAGAGCGTCGATGATGCTGGAGCGGGGATCGGTCTTGTAGTCAATCGAGACCAGGGGCCGCTCTTCATAGCCGAGGATGTCCTTCAGCGGCCCCTGCTCAGCGGCGGCTCTAAGCAACTCATTGACGGCCGTTACTGAGGTCGGGGTCTCCACTTCGAATACACAGTCGGTCAGCGACGCATTTGCCAGCGGGACACGCACTGCGTGACCGTTCAGGCGTCCTTTCAACTCGGGAAAGATGGCTGTGATTGCCGTCGCCGAGCCCGTCGTGGTCGGAATTAGACTCATGCCACAGGCCCGGGCTCGGCGCAGGTCCTTATGGGGCGCATCGAGAATCGTCTGGGTATTGGTCAAGTCGTGGATCGTGGTCATGCTGCCGTGGCGGATGCCTAATTTTTCATGGATGACCTTCACTACCGGTGCAAGACAGTTGGTGGTGCACGAGGCGGCAGTGACGATCCGATGCTGGGCGGGATCGAACAGGTGGTCATTAACACCCATGACGACATTCAGCGCCCCGGGCTCTTTCACCGGAGCGGTCACGACGACACGCTTCACGCCTTGATCCAGGTAGGCGTTAAGGACATCCATTTTTTTCATTTTGCCGCTCGCTTCGATCACTACGTCGCAGCCTGACCAGTCGGTCTCGTCGATTTTAGTCTGCCGGCTCGTCAGGATGCGCTGCTGGTCTACGACAATATGGTCGCCGTCGGCCTGGGCATCGTGCTGCCAGCGGCCGTGGACCGAGTCGAAATTCAGCAGATGCGCTAGAGTGCCAGCGTCCCCGCCAGGGTCGTTGATCCGTACAAATTCAACATCAGGCCAATCCCAGGCCGCCCGTAGCGCCAGGCGCCCCATTCGACCGAAACCATTGATACCAATTTTCAAAGACATAAGGTGAACTCCATGTTTAAGCTGAGAAAAATGCAGGCGATTACGGACAGCGGGTTGCAGGCTTTCGATACTCGGTCGCTTCCAGACGGCGGAGGTCTGCCTGGAAAGGCAGTTCTGCCACCAGTGCTGCCTGGCTGCTAGTCAGTACCTCGTTTTGCCAACTCGCGAGATTGGGATGGATTCGGTAGAAAACCCATTGTCCCTCGCGGTGATCACTGACCAGATCGCAGGCTCGCAACTGGGCCAAGTGTCGCGAAATTTTGGGCTGAGACGACTCCAACGCTTCGGCGAGATCGCACACGCAAAGCGCATCCCGAGCTTGGAGCAACATAACGCAGCGCAAACGGGTCTCATCAGAGAGGCACTTGAAGAATTTTGCTGCGCTCATACCGTTCTCTTTTCCTTTTCATCTGCCTTCCGGCGTTTTTCTTCGATCAGAATCAGGTAGCCCAGACGGGTCTTGAGGTCTTTAACGACCAGTTTGAAATCAACCAGACGATCGTGCACGGCTGGATCATCAATGGCCCAATGGATCGTGTCAAAAAGGCCCTGCACATTTGGACAGGATTCCCGGGCTCGATCGCAGAGGGTAATGACATAATCGAACGTCCGGCCCTCGAACTCATGAACCGACGTGCTCTCCTGTTGCGAGATGTCGATGCCTTGCTCTGCCATAACCTCAACAGCCAAGGGATGTAGCCCACGAGGCTGAGTGCCTGCGCTAGCGACGTCAAACAGGTCCTCACGCAAATGACGTAATAGTCCTTCGGCCATCTGAGAACGGGCAGAGTTGCCGGTGCACAGAAACAAAACACGCGTTTTCATGAGCATCGCTGCTTTCGGATATGCGGATAAGCGTATATAGTCTTGAAGCCCAAATCAAGCCGCCACGTGAAATCTTCACGGGCGATCAATCGCTGGGCGACCGGGGGCGAATCTCACCAACTCAGTGCTCGCCCGAACGAAAACCCGCGCACTTGAGGTCTGTAAGGCCTAGGACAGGAGCATTTATGTTGGACATCGTCATCTATCACAACCCCGACTGTGGCACGTCCAGGAATACCTTGGCGATGATCCGCAACGCGGGGATCGAGCCCCATGTGGTGGAGTACCGCAAAACGCCGCCGAATCGCAAAATGCTGGTGTCGCTCATCGAGCGCATGGGCATCTCACCACGAGAGCTATTGCGTGAGAAAGGTACCCCTTTCCATGAACTGGGCCTTAATGACCCTGCCAAGACCGATGACGAGCTTATTGATGCCATGATGGCCGATCCCATCCTGATCAACCGGCCTATTGTCGTGACGCCCCGTGGCGTGAAGCTGTGCCGGCCCTCCGAAACTGTGCTCGATCTGCTGGATACTCCCCAGCAGGGGGCGTTCATCAAAGAAGATGGTGAGCGGGTTGTCGATGCTGAAGGTCAGCGGATCAGGTAACTCGGGCCGCCACCTGATCCCGGTCAGCGCAGTAATGCCACACGCACTACCGGACCGCCTGGCTCACCAATCAGTCAGCGTGAAATGGTTATGGGTGCTCATTCCAGAGGGGCCTGACCACTCCGGGAATCCCGAAGGGTACAGTGCAGAGCAAGCGAATTAACCGTATGGGACATTAGGAGATCTATGATTCGTGCCTTCCTGCAACGTCACCCCCTGCCAGCCATCGTTATTGCGCAGTTATGCGGCACCTCCCTCTGGTTCAGTGTTAACGGCGTATGGCTTTCGCTTTCCCGTGAGCTTGAGTTTTCCGAAGCACATTTAGGATTCCTGACTCTTGCAGTGCAAGTCGGGTTTATCGTCGGCACACTTGGCATGGCGATTACTGGCTTGGCTGACCGTTTTCGCGCCAGTCATGTGTTTGCCGTTGCCAGCCTGCTTGGCGCAGTTATCAACGGTGGCTTTGTGTTGGCCGCAGTGAGCCCACCCTTAGATGTAGTAATGCGCTTCATGACGGGGCTTTGCCTGGCCGGTATTTATCCGCTGGGGATGAAGCTGGTAATTTCCTGGACGCCCAAACATGCCGGTGCCGCTTTATCCTGGCTAGTAGGGATGCTGACCGTGGGCACTGCCCTGCCACATCTTTTGCGTGGCGCAACTGTCGGGATGTCATGGCAATGGCCAATGTTGGCAGCTTCCGTGCTTGCCCTGGTGGGCGGTGCGCTGGTTCTGGTTCTTGGTGATGGCCCCCATCTTCCGAAGCGTCATGGTGGTATGCGGCTTCGTGAAGGATTGGCTGGTTTGATGACAGCGCGTTTTCGAGCTGTGGCGGGGGGTTACTTCGGGCACTGCTGGGAACTCTATACTTTCTGGATGTTAGTGCCCTTGCTGATTGGTCGTGAGGTGATGAGGTTGGACGTCTCAACGACTCTGATTCCCTGGCTATCGTTCATCATTATTGCGTTGGGCGCGATAGGGTGTGTGGGTGGTGGCTGGATCAGCCGGATCATAGGCAGCCAGGGGGTCGCCCGTTATGCATTGGTTATTTCAGGGTTCATCTGTCTGATTTACCCTTTTCTCACTTGGGCTCCGGCGGCATGGTTACTGGTGCTACTGGCTCTGTGGGGCATCATCGTCATTGCTGATTCCCCACAGTTTTCGGCATTAGCTGCCATTAATGCGCCACAGGAATTCATCGGTTCATCACTTGCCATGATGAATGCACTCGGCTTCGCCCTGACGCTGCCTGCCATCTGGGTTACCAGCGCTTTGTGGAGCCTTCACGGCACGTGGGTAATTTTATGGCTACTACCTGGTCCGGTACTGGGCCTGTGCGCATTTAGGGGGTTGGGTGCATCGAAAGCCAACTCCGGATAATCCGAAGCAGCGATGTTATGTTCTCTAGAGCGTACTACTTTATCAACCAGCAATTCCGAATACCCAAAATGGCACTGCAAAAGCGGGCAGAGTTACCGGTTCACCTCGGCAAGACAGGCAACGAAATTATTGATGTCGTGACGACCAATCCCATCCTGATCAACCGGCCCGTTGTCGTGACGCTGTGCCGGACATCCGAAACTGTGCTGACCTTCTCGACACTTCCCAACATGGGGCTTCATGAAAAAGGATGGTGAGCAGGTTGCCGATGCCGAAGGTCAACGGATTAAATAATACCCGAGCTCAATTCATTCCCGGCCGGAAACCGTAACTGGTGACCCGTTCACTACCGGCTGATCCACAAATCTACTTGCACAAGTTAGAAGTCACGTTTTAATGGACACTGAAAAACAATTGACCTACTTCGGATAAGGCCAGTGTTTTGGTTTGCGCGATGCCCACCCCGGTGGGGATTCCCGTCAACTTCAGAACTTGCGCACGGATCTCACGGCCCAGCTTCTCCCGTTCATCGATTCCTGTCAGGTCGGCGAACGCCTCGTCGATCTAAAGGCAAGGTGTCAACCCATGGACATGAATGTTAGCCTACTTACTCGGCTGATTAAGCTTGAAGCCATTCGTCCATGGAGACATCCATTCAGGTTGCGATTATCGGCGATACGTCCATAGGATATATTCTAGCTACCTTAGAATTGCATTCGCCTGACCAACCAACTCCATTCTCAGGTGCCGCACTTTTGCGTCCGGCCTGACGAGCATCTTCCAACGACCGGCAGAAACGGCCAATAGCTGCGGGTGGCAACAACTCACTTGCCTACAAATCCTGATCACAGTGGGCTTTGATTTCCTATGGCCTCTCGGTGGCCGTTGTGCTGCATTTGATAAGCATGTGGTTAACCGAGATTCCCAGCCATATGGTTCCTGTCAGACCTATAATCATGAAAACCATAGGTCTTGTCTGTCGATTTGTGATCTTTCTCCACTCATCGATATCCACGCCTGAAGGAGATGGATTAATTTCTGGATGTGTGTGCCATTCGCCAAGATAGTCCATGGTCATTCCACTAATATGCCATTGCTCCAAGGCGATTTGCTGATGACGATTAGCGGCCCTGTCAAATCGGAAGCGCCGGCGCCGATCAGTCAACTGCGGAACTGTAGCCTGGACGATGTGAAGGTTTGGACCTTTCCGGTATCCCAGTAAAATGCCCCCCGCTTCGGCCTTATCGGCTCGGTTCTGGCGGTACTTTTCCATGGTCTGAAGAGGTGCGCCTTCTACAAGGATTTTGTGATAATGCGGCGCAGCTTCCCACACTATTGCGGCTCGCATGCAGGACAGCCCTTGATCTTCGAAAGATTTTGATTTCTCAAGGAGAACGCTTCAGCGTTCGCTGTGGCTCGCGTTCTGAAGCATGGTGTAGGTGATCCCTGCAACCAGTCACACACCATCTCTGTCGCTAGCGCCGCAGCATGTAGAGGTGCGGAGACGGCATAAGGTGTGTACGCGCGACAGCCATCTGTTCGGCGAACAGACGGATTTTTGAGCAACCGGTAGCGTTCTTGTCGATGAGAATTGGCACCAGGAACAAGAAGGCAGCGATAGCACCCACCGCCATTGTTGTCAGTCCAAAGCGCTTGCACTGCCTCCCCGTTTCCACGGATCCACACATGTAGAATAGGGATGTGGCTTTTTCGTTGTAATCGGAGGCCGTTAAGCAGTTCGCTGACAGCTTCCTCACCAGTCGCGTCAATTATCAGTTCCGATCCCCATAGCCCCTGATGAGTAAACACGCTGCCCGTGACCGCCTCGAGCTTGGTGAGGGGAAACTGACGATTCAGATCTGCTGCAAGTGCAGTGGCTTTGAACTCAAAAAGGGACGGGTAGCCAAGTATATGGCGACCTAAATTTTCTGGCCCAATCCTATCTGGATCAATCAGTTTCAAGCCGCCCAGTTTCCCTGTGCCGGCGCCTAGGCGCACCATTGCATGCGCAACAAACGAGCCAATGGCTCCGCAGCCTACTACGGTAACCCTTTTGTTATACAGGTCCGGGAAGTGAAGGTTTCTGCTATGAACAAATTGACTGCTGATTTGCTGGATAGATAGCCGGATGAGGGGCGTTTTTCCTCCCTTGTTGTGAAGCCATTGCCTGTAACGATTTGGGCTTCGGCTGTAGCCTTTTCTTTTTAAATGGTCCAGGTTGAACCCAAAGCCGATTCGGCCGACAGGTGTCTCGATGGCAAAAGAAATATACTTGAATTTTAGGTAGTCAGGCTCAGATAGGATTTTCTGAATACTGGCGGAAAGAGTTTTATCCCACGTGCGTAACCAGGAAAACAATTCCTTCACAGTCCTTGGCATTGCTTTCGGTACTGACGGTGAGGTTTGGGTCTTCAACAGCCAGCAACGAAAACTCGAAGGCTTTAGCGTCCCACCCAACGACGAGGCTAGCGTTTCCGCTTCTTTACGGTCGCTTGAAATCAAAACACGCTTCTTACCGGTTTTTTCGATGATGAAATAGTGCGCGTATTGGTCTATTTCGTTCGTGTGTCCCATGAGGACGTTCCACGGGGCGCTGATCTGGCCATATTCCCAATGAGCGGGAAATTCACTTTGAATGTCACTGTCTCGGTAGTGCGGTTCCGTCGCGATTCGGTCGAGTATCGCAGTCGCTTGGTTGAGGCATTGCAACACAGCGGTCGCAGGATCGTATCGATCAAGCGTCACGGAGCCTGGTGCGAAGTAGCAGAGATTACCCAGCACGTCGATGTGCGGTAACAGCTCAGGGAGGAAATCAGGGCGATCCAGTATACAGATCACCGGATAGCTCAGGAAATTCCAGTCTTCGATTGTGAGCTTGACTGACACGTTACCTTTTTTACATGCCAGTTCCCCTTTAAAGGCACGCACAGGTAGCTTGGCTGCTGCAGGTGCGAAGCCACGCGCTCTGAGCGCCCGTAAGGTTTCGCCTAAAGCGCTCATAGGGTTTGTCAGCCTGCACTACTGGACAGAACGACGGGTGGGGCTACCTTTTCTGGGGTGGAGTTGCGGATCGCATCCGCTTCACCGCCCACCTCAATTAGTGTGGTGTCCCAGGGCATTCGGCTGCCGAACTGGGCTCTCATTTGAGTCACCGCTTGGCCTTTTTGATGCTCTCGCATCATCCGGCTTTCGTAAATTGCGGTTCCCAGATTAGCAAAACGACGCGCAGCAATTGTACGGTCGGACCCTTCTAGACGGTTGAAGTCTTCTTTCTCATCATCTATCCCAGCTTCCCTTATTTCGCCCTTGAAGAGCACGCCCAAATGTTTGGCTGCAGCTTCAGTTACTAGGTCATCGCGACCGGGTTGGGCAACAAAGTTCTGGGCAACTGCGATCATGATCGAGACGGATGTTGGACCGCCGCTATCCCAGTGTTCGTCCCGCCAAGCCTTGAGGTAGCGACATACTCGGCGAAGTTGTTCGCCGTGCTCTTCGACGCGGTCTCGAAACCAGTTTGCTACTGCTTCCGGATCAGAATCACGCCATTCACCACCACGAGTAGCCATTGCAATATGGTCGAGATCTTTCCACTGCTGCGACTGATAGCTTTCATCCATAGCGCAGGCATTTGCGACGTGATCCATTCGATTCAGCATCGCTTTTTCAAGCGAGACCCGCTCGGTAATGGTCTCGAACTCGTCTTCGGGTGCGGCGTATAGAGGAAGGTCGATATGGGCCCAGGCGGCAATTTGGATGCGGATGCAGGTATTTTTTCCAGTGATCAATTCCCATTTCTCTTTATTGCACAAATCTTTCAGCAATTCTTCAACAAGAGTGAAGTAGGCTTTGGCCATCTGGTGGGGTGGACCATTTTCCTCCCATACAGTAACAGGGAGGTAAACTCCATAATCCCAGTCCATTTCTTGAGCTGGGGACTTGGCAGGCACAACGCACGTGTTATAAGACCAGGACCCTTGAGTTCTGAATCGTGGCTCCACGACATGCTCCATACCTAAGACAGTCTTTGTAGCTGCGCGAATGCGCGGCTTCAAATGTTCACGAACCTTGTTTTTGCATTCCATCAGGAATTTGCGCTGCTCGCGCGTAGGTGCAATTCGATCCTCAAACACATTGGCGTCCGCGCCACCCTTATGGAAAAGCTTGTTCAGTTTCAACATTGTCACGGCTCCCTTGGGTAGCGTTAGGGCCACAAAAGAATTGCGGCGGTGGCGACTGGTGATTAAGAAATGGTTGAAATTCGTCCTTTCCCAGCCAAAATTTGGATTGCTCAGAGGCGGCCCCGAGCAGGGCCTCTTTTGCGGGGCGGTCTGCTTTATCGAGCGCGACGGCGCTAGCGCGTTCGTCGGTCAAGGCTTCGTCGATATGGATGTAGCGGCCCGGAAGATGGTGACGAAGCATAAAGTCGCTTAACGACTCAAGAACCGATATGGACAGGCCAAAGAGGCGCTTGGGTGTATTTGCGGGATTGATTCCTCCCCAGTCATAAGTCCCTCCTTCACGATTGCGGCCGGGGTTGGCGGTGAACCTCGAAGACATGGTGCCGATGGATAGTAGATGCACGGCCTCAGAAGGTTGGCGGAAAAAAATCTGCGCTTCGTGGTTGGCTAACAAGCCAGGGGCATTGGCATACAAGCCCCCGTCGACGTACTGGTTGTTATTGAAAGTGTGCCGAGGGAAATAAGCAGGAGCAGCGCTAGTGGCTAAAGCGACGTCTACCAGCCGAAACTCGTGGTCGCGTTTGAAGCTAGGATGATGTGAGGTCTTGAAAACCTGAGGCTTTCCGCTTGAGTAATTTATTGCGGGGATGAGCACTGGATGTTTGCAGTCGCCCAGCGTGCGTTCACCGAAGAGCGATGGGGCACTGAGCAGGTTTTCCAAAGGTTTCGCGGAGTACGGTGCCCTCAGCATACCCATCAAAGAGAATCGCCGTCTGAAGATTTCCTCGCCATGCTCAGCGAACAGATCAACCATAGTCTTCGCAGGAATACGGGAAGCGATTGCCAATGCAAGAATGCCTCCGATAGAGGTGCCTGCAATCAAGTCAAATCGCGTAGCTATGGGCGCCCCAATCTCCTCCTCTAAATCCGCGAGGATTTTAGCTGTGTACAGCCCCCTAAAACCACCACCCGATAGCGCTAGAATCTGAAAGCGCCCTTGCTTCGGTTCAAGCACAGCAATTCTCCTCGCTAGTGGATAAGTGCAAAAGAAGCGTTATTTTCATATGTCATGCCAAAACCTCATAAAACTATATGCATGTATTAGCTGTATGAATAAACACAACATAGAGTGGTTTGTTAGCATTGGCAAGCCTTAATCCGACGGGTAGCCTATTGGTGGGTATGTTGATACGGTTTTTAAGCCCCTGGCTTTATAGGTCATGGCCTTTCGGTGAAAAAATTTAGCGCCGATATTTTTAAGGATGTCGTTGTGGGCTATTTTTGACGCCTGAAAATCGACGGGGATGGCTGAGCTTAACTGATGGTCTGCTCACTCTGGCATTGCCAGAGGGTTGGAAAGATCTGCAGTGGGTTGCAGTTAATCGTGAATCCTTGCGCAGGTAGCGAGATAAGAATGCCTAGCCGTTAGGGTGTGATTTTGAGTCAGAATTTGTCGTCGTTTATGTTGATAGTTTTTGGGGGACTGGGGAAGGCGCCTTTGACCCAGTGTGTGTATAAACGCTGAGCAAAGTCCCAGACATGAGAGTCCGAAACGGACGGATGAGCATCCGTTCGGAACGCTCAACAATGAGTGAGTGCAAGGTTACTTCTTGACGCGAAAGCTGGGCGGGACCAGCGAATGATGAGCTTAGGCGCTTGCCCACCATTGAAAATGAACCGCCCCGGGTTTCGCGGAGGCTGTTTGGTTTAAGTCAAG
>TARA_R110002126_G_scaffold17798_1_pt1 | contig 19767 bp, 18 predicted proteins | sample TARA_R110002126 | Tara Oceans TARA_R110002126 (sample SAMEA4397536) | marine metagenome | biome: Polar Biome; feature: [DCM] deep chlorophyll maximum layer (ENVO:01000326); material: water (ENVO:00002006), including particulate matter (ENVO:01000060) such as... | depth 30 m
GTCCTGCAGTGTTTGATAAGATGCACACACGGTTTTAAGGGCTTGCGCACCACCACCGTTCGATGCCATGGCGACGATTTGTTCTGATGTAAAGCCGATTTCCTGCAGTGCTTGATAAGATGCATACACGGTTTTAAGGGCTTGCGCACCGCCATCGTTCGATGCCATGGCGACCATCTGCTCGGGTGTAAAACCAAGGTGCTTCGGAGTTTGATAGGCGTCACACACGGTTTTAAGGGCTTGCGCACCGCCGTTATTAGACGCCATGGCGACCATCTGCTCGGGTGTAAAACCAAGGTCCTGCAGTGTTTGATAAGATGCACACACGGTTTTAAGGGCTTGTGCACCGCCATTATTTGACGCCATAGCAATTATTTGTTCTGAGCTAAAATAAAATGGTGCCTCTCGCAGTGTCGTATGATGGTTGAGAACATAATTAACCGTTTTAAAAGATGACTTTCTTAGGATGATTTTATTGACTTGCGGTGCAGTGAAGCCTGCGTTTAATAGGGCGGCATGCTCCTGCTCATAGCGCTCTAAAGAGATCTTGTATTTCTTTCGTTTGTCCTCAGGTGTTAGATTTGATTGGCGCATTAAAAATAGTCCACGAGTAAGTGTTTAAAAATACCTGTATGTGCATTACAAGTCTTTATTGGTTTTATTTTAACCCATCAAGGGATTGTTGTAAATGTTTTGGCTTTTATTGCGCGAGGATGAAGGGGTGATTTGATCTCAACTATTTCTTATGCTTTGCTAAAAAACGATCTAAATTATTTGAAAACTGCTGGGTTTGTTTGGCCCCAAGTTTTGCGGGGCCGCCGCTGAGCATGCCCGTACTTCAACGTGATTCATTCATGTTTCGATGTGCGAGGTGTTGCTTAATATGCTGCGCGGTATACAGTTTGCCTCGTGGGTTAATTGCGATGGCACCAACTTCACGTGCACACGTTACTAAGCTTGGTTGTATCTATTCAACCAAGTTTCAATTTAGAAAGACCCGCTCCGTTTAGGGATGGAGCTATCCGCTGAAATATGTTCGCGTAATGAGTCTGTAGAAAAAGACGTGTGTAAGCTATATCGGTGTGAGCTTAAGTTCAACGTACCTTCTTCCATACGTGATGCAAATTCATTGCTTTCTTGCTCATAATGTTCTTTCTGTTTTAGCTTAGTCCTTTCGAAACGAGCAGCAAGCAGTGCTTTAACGCGCTCCCCAATGGCTTTGACTTCATCAACCTGCTCTATATGCGCATCAACTCTCGCTACATGAGCATCAACTCTTGCGACATGTGTGTCAACTCTTGCGACATGTGTATCAACTCTTGCTACATGAACATCAACCTTCTGGTGATAGGCTTGTATTCCGCGTTCCAGCGTCTGATACCCGGTCACGACAGAAGCTAAGCGCTGTTCATACGCAAGCATCGATTTATAGAGGGTCAATTCGGATCCTTCGGCATGACTTATCATCTTTATTAATTCATCATGTGCATCTTTGACTGCGATGAAGTCATCATCATTACCGCCTGGTTTATCTGGATGAGTTCGCTTGGCTTCTTTTTTATAAGCTTGCTCAATGTCTCGTAATGATAAACTCTCACCCACCTCGTTGGTTAAGCTCAGTACATACAAGTGACTTAACATGGCTTCGGTCACTGAAATGTCTTCGGCTGATGAAATCAGCGCTTCATAATGGGCTATATTCTCGGCACATGTTTCTGCCATAGCTAATAAAGGTCTTCGTTCTCCAGTTAAATCATGTATTTCTGTATCAAAGAATACAGATGATATCGATTTAGAAAAAGACTCCAGGTGTTCTGCTATAAAGGGTTCACACCCATAGTGTTTGAGCATGGCCCAGGCTGCAAGACCGGCAAGACTAAATCCCCCAACCAATAAAACGTCTTTATTCATGTCGGTTAAAAATTCTCTCATGTCATGTCCTCTAATAGGGTTGTGTTGTGTTAGAGATAACGTTGCTTCATAAAGTTCTAAGGCGATACAACAGCAAAGCAGGTTGTAATGCAGGCAATAATTATTGATATTAAAAAGCCAGTAAAGCGCGCGTATTAACCAAGGCAAGCGCCAAATCGCTTGCATTTGCAAGGCAATTATTTCTTGTGTATCAAGATTATCACGTAATAATTGTACAGCTTCTGGCAGATTGTTTTGACCGTGAGGGACTCGACGGAGCCCCCAAAGCCAATGATAATCTAACTGGGATAAAGCTGGCGTGCTAAGCGCTATATAAGTCATGTCAATCCTTGTTTATTCTCATATGCTAGGAGGAGATGAATAAGCATGTTCCCTTGAGTTCTCTTCTTGGGGTGATGCGTGTTGATGGCAACTATAGGGGTTTTCGGATCGCCTTGAGTGCTGACTTTCCTGAGGTGCCTCTGATTCAAGTGCCGCTTGCGCTAACAAAAGAAGTGATTTGAGGTTTTTGATTTCATCTGCTTGGTTTTTTAAGCTCCTGTCCTGCTCTTGAATGGTTGAACTTTGCCCGTCAATGGTTGAACTTTGCTCTTCGATGGTTGAACTTTGTCCTTCAATGGTTGATTCTTTTTCTTGTAGATCTTCTTTAAGTGCAATGTTCTTTTTTTCAAGCTCATCGACCCGAGTATCTTGGATAAAGGTAAGGAAATGGTTTGTAAATTGATCTCTGGAAACATGGATTGTTGATGCATTAAGAGATATAGCTACAAGATTGCCGTTAACTTCTACGGTTAGTGATTGTCGAGATTTATCAATTAACTGGAAACTGTAATAAATATTTTTAGAAAATGCGTCAGCGATTGTCTTTTTTAATAACGCGTCAATTAATATCGACTCAATTTTAGATAAACGGGGAGCATTTTTCTTATAAACGTAAATGAAGTGCATGGCCGCATTCACGCGCATGTATAACGAAGAAAAAGAGTCCATCTTAAGTGGTGAAATATTTTGAAAAAAAGAAAAAATATGATACAAATTTACAACTGAAGCGTTTGGTTTTAAAAAAGTTTCAAATATTTTTTTTCGTATGTGAGATCTAAAACGAAATTCAGGTGGAAATGCTGGCAATTGAAGTGTTCGTAAAGCTGAAAGTTCATCATCAAGTTCGCTGTCCTCATCTAAAAGATTTTCAACGGATTCAAACATAGATAATGCATGTATATTTGGAGCGATAACTTCTATCTCCTGCGCTCTTGGAGCTGGTTCAGCTACACGAACTAATGTTTCAGGATGGGAAAGGTGCTCTAATTCTTGCGCTGCAGTTCTATAGTTTTCTGTATCTTCATAGTTTTCTGTATCTTCACGATGTCGATAGAGGCGATGCTCCAGCACATCTTTAATAAATAAAACCTTAGTCCTCTGCATTTTCTCTTCATTGTTCGAATAATTTTCAGCTTCGGCTTGAAGTTCCTTAACACACAGGCCAATTGCATCATATCTCGTTGATATGATGTCTCTGATTATGGTGTGAATATGAATAACTGGTTTGTGTTCTTGTGCCAGTGTATTAGCATGCGTCTTCCTGACATACGGTATAAAATCATTGTCATAATAGATGGTCCAAAAATCTTGAAATTTATTTCTCAAATCATCAGTAACCTCTGTCGTCGACAAAAGTAATTCGAGCAACGCTGCTTTTCCTGCTTGGTTACCATACATCCATGATTCACCAAAAAATTCTGATGTTAGTGATGATTGAATTAATTCTTGATTAAGGTAATAAACCTCAAGTACAAGTCGATTAAGTTCTTGCATGTATTCTAAATAAATCTTTGCTTTTTCACGACCGTTTGGATAGTTATCATCGCTTCTGATAGAAAACGGGCGATGTCCAGATTTTTTTTGCCGAATCATATCAGTATGCAAATGCTCTTCTATTGCTTTAATAGTTAACGTTTTTTTTGAGTTATATTTAGAATGCGTGATTCCAGCTTTACTTAGTGTTAAGTACAAAAACTCACCAAGGACCGTTTCTCGGGCAGCTGCATGATTTTTAGTTGTCTTATCTGGCGAAGTAAACTTATCAACGATCAGCGCATCATCAGTAACATCGTCAATCAATAAATACAAAGCATCAATAACAGAAGAAGCCAATCCCAGCACATTATTACTCAGTTGCTTAACTAGCCTATTAAAGCGTTTTGCATTATGCAAATCTTCTAAATTTTTATGATGTGTATCAAAAGATTCTAGAATCCTATGTAATGTTGAGTGAGGATTGTTTCGTCCTGATTCGCTTGCTTGATCGGTAACTACGGTTAACTGAATCGTCGAACAATAGTCCAAGATTCGCTTATATTCATCAACCGTTGTTTTATTGTCAGGATCAAAGTTTGGAGCGGTGCAGAGAAGCCAATCTGCAAGGTGAGTGTAAAACATCACTTCAATACCATCGTGACGAACAACTCTTAATTTACGTCTCTGGATTATGTCGCCTATCTGCGAACGTTTGCTTATTGATATGAATAAGGTGCCAATGTGTGTCAGAATTGTGGCGCGAACGTCATGATCATAAGAGGTTCTTTTGTTTAAAGCGACGGCTTCAGCTTTTAGACGCAGCCCGGTTTCTTCAAAATTTATTTCTGCATGGGGTTTATTTCCTTCAAGAGCCCAACATTCAGGTAATTCTTCTGTCTCAGGAAAATTTTCTCTGTACGCTCTGATAAGGTTGGTGTAACGCTCTAGATCAGATTTGCTTAAGTCATCTACTTTATTCCATTCAGTACGAATTTTTCGTGTCAACATGACAGCACCCATGGCAAGACCTGCAACGCCAACAACACCAACAGCTGCAACAGGATTACGAACTGCTAGCCCAATTGCTCGTTCTCCTAAACCGCGGGGGTTCTCTTGTGGTTGTTCCATTTATTTACACCTTAGAATCATTAAATAGACGTAGGATAGATCACATTCCTACAAGCTTGCGTGCATTTTAACCATTACAGGGTGTTTTAGCAACCAAGGTGCGTTTTTTTTGTGTGAGGCAGAGGTGGCTGATTGATATCTATGGTAGATTTAATAAAGTTATTTTTTATACTTTGCTAAAAAACGATCTAAATTATTTGAAAACTGCTGAGTTTGTTTGGCCCCAAGTTTTGCAGGGCCGCCGCTGAGCATGCCCGTACTTCGAAGTGATTCATTCATGTTGCGATGCGCAAGATGTTGTTTAATATTTTGCGCGGTATAAAGCTCGCCTCGAGGGTTAATTACCGTACCGCCTTTGGATATAGCTGCGTCTGCCAAAGGGATATCCGCGGTTATGAGTAAATCACCTGATTGAATATGCAGAACGATATAATCATCAGCCACATCAAACCCAGATCCAACTAAATGCTTCTTAATAAACGGCGAGGGTGGTGTTGAAAAAATATGATTTGAAACAATCATTAATATGATTTCTGTACGTGTTGACGCACGGTAGAGTACGTCTTTGATTTGCTTGGGGCATGCATCTCCATCCATCCAAATCATCATAAGGTAATTAATCCAAGGGGTGTTTCTGGAGGGGGGCTTTCCCATAAGCTTAAAACATAGCCACCACCACCAGAACCCGTAGGTTTAATCGCCATGGCGCCGGCCGCATGTAAGGCTGCGATATGAGTTTGTAATGCTGTGTTGATGAGCCCCCAGCCTTGAAAGCAATCAGATGCTTGATCAATTGCGTGGGCGAGTTGTTTTATTGCAAGCGGTGTTGTATTCATCAGTGCATCACGTGCTTGGTGTACGCTATCCGCCATTTGGTTATCTAGGGCTTCAGCGCGTGCTTTATCCTGTTGCCAGAGTGTTTGAACGTGTTGAATGCATTCGGATGTAATGCCGGGCTCGCCTGAATAGGAAAGATACCAATGGGGTTTCCAGGCGTGTTGTATCGGTGTGGTTTCGCCTGATTTAAAATAAACACCTTCTGACGGTGCCGCGGCACCTGCTATATCTAAACCACTGCTTTGGCCATGGAAGCAATCTTCAAGCATGCGTGCAAATTCAAACGCGTTTATTTTTAAATTTTTTTCATCAAATACAGTTTGGAACCAACGGGTCATGGCAACGCATAATGCAGCCGAAGCCCCCATGCCTGCGCCAATAGGAATATGATTAATAATATTAAGCTCGCCTGTCAAATTAGATGACGTAAGATCAAGTGCGCTTAATCCAGTGTCGATTAATTGCCAAATAGGCGTGCTACAGCCTTCGCCGTAAGGGCCATCGTGAGTGATGTGCAGAGGCTGGTCCGATTTTTTATAGCGAAGCGTCAGTGTTTTATCGGTCAGAGGTAAAACCAAAGCAGCGTGCCCTCGGAGCACGGCATGTTCACCCGCTAAAATCCATTTACCATGTGTCGTGGTTTCAAAATCATAAGACATGAAGGTTACTCAGCAATGCTTGGTGTTTAAAGGCATCTGCAAGAGCTACCTGATCGGGGCGGTATAATAAGTGAATATTAGGTCCGGCGTCCATGGTAATCAGAGGGCCGTCGCCTTGGATATCCCAGGCATGTTTGAGTTGGTCGAGTACGCGACGCGTTGTCTCTGTGATGTAGCTAAACGGTGGGATGGATGCCGAAAAAAGTGCGTGCATGTCTTGAAATTCACGCCAGCAAATATGATACGCTTCTTCCCACTGTTGGTTTTTTAATGCTTGCAATAGTTCGGTTAGGTTTTGTTCTGCACGCAGTTTTCGTGAAGGGTATTCGGGTAGAACGCTGACGCGTTTGTGGGCTTCACTCGACGACACTTCTTTTTCATCTTCATGAATTAAAATTACCTGATGAATAAGCTCGGGGTACGGAAGTTGGATATTGTGAACCGTGTCATGTTCCCAGAGCGCCCAAGGTTCAAAAAAAGATCGGCACGAAGATCCTGAACCAAGTCGGCTCAAATTCGCTTGTTCTTGGATAGAAGCTACGGGGGAATTTGTGCATGCGGCACAGGCTTTGGCGGCAGCACGCGTAAGTGCTGCAAAGCTTGAGGCTGAACTTGCAAGCCCTGTCCCGTGTGGAAAATTATTGGCTGACCGAACAATAAAGTTGGTTTGGCAGTTAAATTCTTTTTTTAAAAAGGCAAGATGTTTTAAAAAACGTTGCTGCGACTTTTCTGAAAATACATGTGGAATAAAATTAGGTTTGACTAACGCTTCCCAACGATCGGCTTGCTCGGTATTTTGTTCTATTGGCTCTAATTCAACGCGGGTGATTAGATGAGGTAGTGTATAAGATAGCGAGGCATTGAGCGGTAAGTTTGTGGTTGGACTCGCTTTGCCCATGTATTTAATCAGAGCAATATTAGCAGGAGCCTCGGCACACCATGACATAACAAATTATCCTTAAAATAAAATATGAATTTAACTCAAATAAAATCAACTTAATGCCCCGGGGCATCATCCCATAATATTTTATGTAACTGAAGCTGAAATCGAACGGGAAGTCGGTCTTCTAGAATCCATTCAGCGAGTGTTTTGGGTTTGATTTGTTCAAAGCTTGGGGAAAATAATACATGTGCATGTTGGGTTAGAGCATGCTCAGTAAGCATGGTGCACGCCCATTCGTAATCTTCACGACTACAAATAACAAATTTAATTTGGTCGGTCGGTTTTAAATAAGCTAAATTTGACAGCATATTTTTACTGCTTTCACCTGAATCTGGTGTTTTTAAATCCATGACAATCATGACACGTGGATCCACATCTTTAAGATCGCGAGCACCACTGGTTTCAATCGAGACCGCGTGGTTTGCATCACATAAGCGTGTGAGCAAGTTGATGCATCCAGGTTGTGCCAAAGGTTCACCGCCGGTAACGCAGACGTGCTGGCAGTCAAAAGCCGTGATTTGAGCCATGATGTTATCAAGCTCAAGCGTTTTTCCGCCGTGAAAAGCATAAGCCGTATCACAATAGTTGCAACGTAAGGGGCAACCCGTCAGGCGCACAAAAACCGTCGGAAGCCCGACGGTTGTGGACTCACCTTGCAGTGAGTGAAAAATTTCGGTAATACGAAGTTGATGTGAAAAACGATTCATTAGCTGTTGATATTTTCCAATTTGCCGGCAGCAAGCTCTGCAGCATGTGTGTCTGGGTAGTCTCGAATAACTTCTTGTAAGTGTTGGCGAGCTGAATTTTTTTGTCCTGAAGCCAGCAATGCATACCCAATTTTAAGTGAGCAGTCTGATGTTTTACTGGATGAAGGAAACGTTTTGAGCACCGTTTGAAATTCCTGAATGGCATCAGGATAAGCTTTTTTAACCATGTATAATTCACCGAGCCAGTAGTGTGCATTGGCTGTGTAGCCACCACGAGGGTATTGGCTAATAAAGTGATTCATAGCGATGACGGCCTTATCAAACTGTTTACTCTTAATGAGTTCGTATGCAGCAAGGTAGCTGATTTGTTCATCTGCAGGATTGCCACGCGGCGCGGTGCTTTCTGGAAGAGCAGTCGAAGCTTGAGTTTGTTCTGCATGATAATTGTTAGGGGTTGTATTGTGTTGTGACAGCGTTTCAGGTGTTGCTGCATGGGGAGCACGCATACGTGTATCGAGATCTTTATAAAATTCAAGTTGTTGTTGTTTTAATGCTTGGAGTTCGTGAGCTTGCACCTCAAGTTGGCCACGTAAGCTATTGACTTCTTGCTGCATGCTTTGCAGTTTATCAAACAGGGTTGTATCGTCGTCTTGGAGTGATTCATGGCTATTACGCGAGGTGTCGTCAAAAGCAAGCGCTATACGTTCGTCTTCAATTGAGTTTTGTGCTTGGGTCGGAGGAAAATCTGGCCGCTCCGTTGCGGCCAGTTGTTCATCGAAGAGCGCGTAATTTTCGCTCTCATCTACCACCGGAGCCTCAGCAAAAGCAGGCCAAGCGATAAGACAGCTTAAGCCCATGGCAACGGCGGTGTGATGAACGAATGTTTTCATTATTTTGCCTCGTACGTTAATTCAACACGTCGGTTTTGAGTGCGTGATTCTTCATCATGCCCTAGGTTGATCGGCTTTTCTTTACCGTAGCTTATGACGCGCATTTGGCGTTTATCAACACCAGCTAATCGCAGCATTTGAGCCACGGATTTTGCACGACGCTCACCTAACGCCACGTTGTATTCACGACTGCCGCGGTCATCGGTGTTTCCAGCTAATAGAACACGGGCATTGTGATGTGATTTGAGATAATTCGCTTGCGCATGAATCGAAGCAACGTATTTTGATGCTACCCCACTATTGTCATAAGCAAATAAATAAATTTGGTTATGAGGTGCTTGTGTTGTAAACATTTCACCGGCTTCTTGGCCTGCGAAATGAGTCAGTCGCCCCAAACCGTTCGAGGATAAGCCATCACGATCAAAAAAATCATTTTTGTGAGAACAAGATGCCAACAACAGCGAACCTGCTGCCAGGGCTCCCATTTTCAGTAAGAATTTTGTACTCATGTTTAAGTATCCTTCTGTTGAAACAGTTGAAATTGTTAACGTTTATTATTTTTATATCTTATGACATCCCATTGTACAAAGGTTTAGATGTTTTGACTATGGAAGATGCTAAGTTTTTTCCTGTAAACTATCACGTTGGATGTGTTTGATAGCAAAAACAAGCGCATCTTCTGCAAAGGCTGTGCTCGCCTGATTTCCAGCAATCACGCCGCCCAAAGGTGTGTTGCTTGGGCAGGGAATACGTTTAATAATGAGGCGTGATGCAAGCACGCGGTTATCAGAAACGCGTGTGATCGCAATTTTAGCGGTGAAATTTAGCGTGCTTTGCTTGTTTAAAAAGTTTTGATTGAGCGTGAGTAATTGCGTATCCAACCGATAATCTGATTTATCAGCATAGGGACTGGAGGTGATCGCGCGAAACACGTGGCTGTCTTGTATGTGTTGTACTAACACAGGATAGAGCATGGATGCAGGTGGGCTAACCCAAGCATTTTTTGCAAAAGGCTCCAGTGTGAACGGTGTTTTAACGTAGAGCATTTGCTCCGTTTGATAACCCGCCATGGCCTCAGGTTTTGAAATCAGCAACGTATTGTTCAGGCGTTTGTGTGTCGCATGTTTGTGAACGGGTATGTCTAACATGTATTGATGCGTTACCGGCGTTTTAATCGGTGAGCAGCCTGCTAGCACGAGCAGGCTTACCAAACATCCGATGGATTTATGTAGACTCACCTGGTTCACAATGATTCTCCTGGGCCGAGTTTGGGTGGTGCGCTACCGCGTAAAACAATGGATGGGTTTTGCCGCATGGCCGTACTCATTTTTTCAAGGTTTGCCGCAATTTCATTGAGGCGCCTTAATAACAAGGTAGCTGGCGGAAGCGTTTGTTGTGATATTTGATCGATACTATTTTTTCCTGCTTTCATGGTTGATGTGAATTGCTTTCCTGAAACAGAGATGTCATCTGCCATCACGTCAAATTTCTGAGCGCTAATTTTTAAGCCTTTAATGAGTTTGGGGAGCTCCTGAAGACTTTCATCAATGCTGGTATCGTTTTTAGAAAAAACAGCGGAGAGTTTTTCTAAATGATCGAGTGTTAAACGAATATTATCTGTATTTTCTTTATCAAATACACGATTAACTTGTTGCGTTAATTTATCAATATTTTTTTCGAGCTGATAAAAAAAGGAAGGTTTTGATGGGATAACAGGGTAGGGGTTGCCTGCCGTTTTCTTTAAGGGTTTCAGTGACGGTGACGTAGCCGTAAGCCCTAAATACGTTGTGCCGGTGATGCCTTGAGAGATAAGTGTGGCTTGTGTACCTTCGGTAATGATGATTTCATCGTCAATTTTTAAGACTAAAATCACTTGTTGAGGGTTTTTTTGATTCAGTTCGATCGAGTTAACAAGCCCTACACGCACACCGTTATATTTGACCATTGAGTCTTCGGTTAAGCTACCAGCCGGTTCGTTTAAGTAAACCAAATAGTTATGATAGTTTTTGCGATCAAAGCCAACTGATAGCCACAGGCTTACCGAAAGTAAGCTTACAGCCAGAAGTAAGACGGCGATCCCAACATGGGTGTAATGGGTTTTTGCTTCCAAGCGATGTTGCCTCCTGAGTCATACGTTGTCGTACGCTGCTTAATTATAGTCGTTTATATTCTGCTAAAATACTCGCTAATTAAAGGGTGTTTATTTTTCATCAATTTGTCAATAGGATCGATAGCAAGAATTTTGCCCTCACCGACAAACGCAACGCGGTCAGTGGTTCGCGTGAGTGAGTCAATATCGTGGCTTACGATAACAACCGTTAAGTTCAGTGCGCGACGTAAAAATAATATTAATTCATCAAATTGTTTGGCACCTAAGGGATCTAATCCCGAGGTCGGTTCATCTAAAAATAAAAGCTCAGGGTCCATGGCAATCGCACGTGCTGCAGCTGCACGTCGCTGCATACCTCCGCTGAGTTCAGACGGTAGTTTGTGAGCGGCATGGGAAGGCAAACCCACCAAAACAAGCTTAATAAGCGCGAGTTGTGTGATAAATTTAAGGGGCAAGTCCGTGAGCTCTTGCATAGGAAACATAATGTTTTCCAAAACGCTCATGCCAGAAAATAAAGCGCTGTGTTGGTATAAAACACCCCAGCGTTGATACAGGAGCCCGGCTTCGTGTTCATCCATATTTTCTAGACCTTGGCCGAATACCCGAATGGAGCCCGCTGTTGGTTTTAAAAGCATAAGAATGCTACGAAGAATGGTGGTTTTACCACTACCGCTCCCACCGATGATACCGAATATTTCGCCTTGATTAACCGATAAGTTGACATCGGTATGAACCCATTGATCGCCGAGGTAATTTTTTAAACCAGACACTTCAATAATCGGCGCAAGCTTTGTATTTGAGACAGAAGTCATCAGAGATCCAACCAGCTATAAAGCACCGAGTAAATGGCATCGGTAATAATAATTAGAAAAAGAGCTTGCACAACACTTTTTGTAGTTTGGCTGCCGATACTATCCGCATTGGTTTGAACACGAAAACCTTGGAAGCAACCCACTAAGGCAATCAGCAAGGCAAAGGCCGGTGCTTTGTATAAACCCAGCATGAGTTGCTTGGTTCCCACCTCAAGTTTTAATCGTAAGAGAAATTCGTAATAGCTGACATGGAGCATGAATTTCGACATCACCATAGAGCCTAAAATACTAAACACATCAGCCCAAAAAACAACCAGCGGGAGCACAAATAACAAACCCAAAACTTTGGGTAAAACAAGCAATTCTGTGGGCGAAAGCCCCATGGTGGTTAGCGCATCGATTTCTTCGTTGATCTTCATGCTGCCGATTTGTGCGGTGAAGGCCGAACTGGTTCGGCCGGCAACAATGATGGCTGTAATCAGGGGTGCGAATTCTCGAAAAATAGCCATGCCTGATAAGTAAGCAATAAAAATATTAGCGCCATAGGTTTCAAGCTGCAAGCCCATCTGATAAGCAAGCACCACGCCAATCAAAAACGATAGAAGGGCAATAATTGGCAGGGCTTTGATGCCCGTGCTATTGATATTGGATACAATGCTTGGAAATTGAAAACGGCGCCAATTTCCAAATGCTAGAAAAATTTTATTGGTGAGGTCGCCGACTAAAATTAACAGGCCGTCGCATTGGTGAAGCTTACTTGTCGTCTCGCGTCCCAGGGCTTCAAAAAAATCTTCGCCTGTATGAGGCTTAGGTAGAGGCGCCGGCGGATTTTTATCTAAGACAAGTTGCTTATTTTGTACAAGATGCAAAAGCTCGTTTTGACCGTCGTTAAAATGCGTAAGCTCGGTGTTGTAACCGGCTTGTTTCAGAGTCGCCATGAATTGTAATAAAGCCAGGGCGCCTGCACTGTCGAATGCTTCCAGGCGTTCGGCACTGATGGAGAGGGTTTGCTCTGGTGTTGATGCGCGTGGAGGCTCAAAGTCCGTTGTCATATCCCCAAGACACAGCGTCGACCAATGCCCTTCGCACAGGTATCTATGGTTTTTGTCGTCAAACACAAAACGCGCGCTTTGTGTGGCGCTATGGGGTGTTTGTGCTAACGTTGCAGTCGCGTCATTCATCCTTGCCGTTGTTACCATACGTGTCGAGCATAGCTTAGGATAATACGAAACGCGACAGAAACAAAGGGTATGCTTAATTAAGCGCCCATTCTAAGGGCATCATATGGGTTATGTACGTCTGGTGTGCATTCTTCTGAATCGTACCCTTCTGAACTGTATTCTTCTGAGTCGTATTCTTCCGAACTATCTTCACTATCTTCTTCCGACGATGCATCTAGGGCGTGAGGTTGAAAGAGTTGATGCATAGCTTTTTTTGGTGTAATTCCTTTTTTATAGGCAAAATTGAGCACTTGTTCTTTAGCTTCTTCTTTTATTTTTGCATACTCATCCGGCTGGAACCATATTTCCGCGATTAAGCCTTCTTCTTTGAGTGTTTCTCTATTTTGAATAATTTTAACTTGAGGCATTTGAGCGAACTGCACACTTACCAACTTTTTTTGCTCAGGCTTGGGTGCTTGCTCTGGTTTCTGTGATAGAAGGCGAAGTGAGTGGAAAGGAAACATAGGTATTGTAATCGTAAAAAATTATTTGAAGTAGGGTACTACACTAAGCTCTTGTGGTCAAATTAAGGCCATAGAATTCTTTTTTTGATCCAGTATGGTCTGGGATGAATAATCTAAATTTCGAATACAACGAACGTTGAAAGCACTGACTTCACTGACTCCTTCCGGAGTGACGTTAAAGAGAGCGTGCCCAGGCTATTTTCATCTGTTATCTATCGCTCAAGTTAAGTATTATACAAACGCAAGGCCGCGTAATCCGTCTTCTACGTCGTCGTTATTTTCGTCGATTGTTTTAACATCCAGCGCAGGTTGATAGGCATCAAGTGCAATGCAAAAGTTGTTGTATCTGGAGTGTTTTATATAAGTATTCCAATCCAGCTCTGATAAAAAAAATAGTTCAAGCGCATGAAGTTTTTCTTTATTTATACCACTTAATGCAACCCATTGTGAAAAAGCTAAGGGATTAATAGGGGTGTCTTCCAGTACTTTTATTGCGAGCCAAGCACTGCACATAAGAAGTAATTTAAAATTTGACCGATGCAAGTAGTCTGCTTTATGAAGGTTAAAATAACGATCGATATAAATCAGCGTGCAGAATAAGATCGTATCTATTGCATACTCTTTATTCATAATCTCAATCATGCGTAGAATCAACGGTGCAACATACATCGTAGATTGCTGGGTTGTTTCAGAACAAAACGGCGTGTCTAAAGCATCGTTAAGCCAGTATTTGAAATAACAGGTCTCAATCGCTTCTTCAATAAATTGGCCTATTTTGTGTGCTAAAGCGAGGCGGTTATTCAACAGCGTTGTGGATGTATTTGTAGAGAAAAACGAAAGATGGGCGTAACATGGTGGTGATTGTTTGGGGGATGTTTTTATTAAGCCAATATTTGAATCCATATATTATTATGATGCATATAAAAATATAGCGTGCTTATAGGTATACTATAATATCTCTTTGAGGTAAATCTGTATTATTTCAATACGATGATTGATGAGCTTGGCATATGTGGTTGAATACAAGGTAAGTGTGATAGAATTTGTGGCATTTGATGCACAAGCGCTTTGGAATAAGCATGCCGGACGATTACACCCAGTTTGAGAAGCGAAAAGAAGATCATATTGAGCTCGCACTTATGCAAGCCAATCAAGCCTATGAGCTGAATGGGCTTGATGTCGTGCAGTTGGTGCACGAAGCTTTGCCTGATCTTGACTTTGATGCGCTAAATATTTCCGGCACACGACTGAATAGGCCCGTCGATAAACCGTTGATGGTGGCTTCGATGACTGCAGGTCATGCCAAGGCTGAGCACGTAAACCGTCATTTGATCGAGGCCTGTGCAGAAACCGGTTGGGCGATGGGGGTGGGTTCGCAGCGTCGTGAATTAACCGATCCTAACGCGAGTTTAGCCTGGAAGCCGCTGCGTGATGCATGTCCTGAAGTAGAGTTATACGGAAATTTAGGTATTGCACAGCTGATTACAACACCGATGAATGCTATTTTACGTTTGACCGAAGCACTGGGTGCACGTGCACTCATGATTCATTGTAATCCATTGCAAGAATGCATCCAGCCTGAGGGTACGCCGCAATTTAAAGGTTGTTGGGATGCATTAGAAGCTTTGGTGAAAAATCTAGGTTTGCCCGTTGTTGTGAAAGAAACAGGCTGTGGTTTTTCAAAATCGTCGTTAATCCGATTACAAAATATCGGTGTTGCGGCGGTCGATGTGAGTGGCTTAGGTGGCACACACTGGGGGCGTATTGAAGGCCATCGTGCCGAGCACGCTCCGATGCGTCAACAAGCCGCTCAAACGTTTCGTAATTGGGGTATCACGACCGTTCAAAGTGTACGTGATGGCCAAAATATTGATCCTAATTTTGAACTTTGGGGATCGGGTGGTGTGCGACATGGTTTGGATGCCGCAAAATTATTTGCGCTGGGCGCAGGCACCGTCGCGTTTGCAAAACCAATGCTAGAAGCGGCGATGCGTTCAACCGATGATGTGATTCACGTGATGCAAACCATTGAATATGAACTGTGCGTTGCTTTATTTTGCACCGGAAGTCGTAACTTAAGTGAATTAAAGGAGAAAATCCGTTGTTAAATAATCATGCTTATATTGGCTTTGAAGGTTTTTCTAAATTATCACGTACTGAACGTTTTGAACGCCTGGTTGCGATGGGTGCTTTGAGCCGAGATGATGTGACATATCTAAGTGATGGCGGCGTTCACAAGCTCGATCTGGGTGATAAACTCATCGAAAACGTGATTGGATATTTTCAACTGCCTTTAGGTGTAGCAACCAATTTTTGTATCGATGGTGAAGATTATGTGATCCCAATGGCCGTTGAAGAAACGTCCATTATCGCGGCTTTGTCTAAAACAGCGAAGTGGATTCGAAAGCAAGGCAGTATTACGACAGAAATTTTAGGTGATTGCATCTTAGGGCAAATACAAATCCCTCACGTTGAAAACTTTGAGCGTTTAGAGGCGTGTTTTGCAGAGCATCGCGCATCATGGATTGAAAAAGCAAACCGCGATGTTGCCGCCACCATGGTGCAACGAGGTGGCGGTGTTACCGATATGGTATTGCGTCGCCTGCTACGGCCCGATGGGCATGATATGGCGGTGATTCATTTAAGTATGAATAGTTGTGATGCCATGGGGGCGAATATTATCAATCAGGTGCTTGAATATTTAAAAGAGCCCATTGAAACATTAACCGATGAAAAAGTTGGATTATGTATTTTGTCCAATCTTAACGATCAAAAACTTGCACGTGCGCGGGTTGTGATTAACAACGTCGAGCAATCACTCGGTGAACGTATTCAAGAAGCCTCGTTGTTTGCTGAAATCGATCCCTATCGTGCGGCAACACATAACAAAGGCGTGATGAACGGCATTGATCCTATTTTGATTGCCACAGGAAACGATTGGCGTGCCGTCGAAGCCGGTGTTCATGCGTATGCATCACGGTCGGGTACGTATCAAGCTATTTCGCATTGGCGTTATCAAGACGGCGTATTAACAGGCGAGTTAACCGCGCCGCTTGTGGTAGGGACCGTCGGTGGCGTAACCGCATTGCATCCAACGGCGCAGCTTTGCTTAAAAATGCTGGGTGTTACATCGGCATCTCATTTATCACGTGTACTTGCGGCCGTCGGTTTAGTTCAAAACTTAGGCGCCCTTACGGCTTTGTGTACCGAGGGTATTATTCAAGGCCACATGAAGTTACACATCGATAATTTATTACTCGTCGCAGGTGCCAACGACGAAGAGCTACCGGTATTAAAAAAACGTTTACAGCATTGGCTCACGTTACATCGTCGGGTGAGTTTAAAACATGCAATCACGCTTTTAGCCGAGTTGCGTCATGCGGCACCTGCGGGCTTATGACGCGTGTGACGTGGTCGATACCTGCCAAAACTTTTTTATTAGGTGAATACGCGGCGTTACACGGGGGCCCTGCCATTGTACTCACCACCACGCCGTGTTTTAACGTAGGGCTCTCGCATGAGCACATAAGCCCTGCTATTCATCCTGACTCACCCGCTGGTTTATTCTGGAAAAAAACAGGCATAAGCTCACAACTCACATGGAACGACCCTTATCATGGAATTGGCGGGCTTGGTGCATCCAGTGCGCAATTTCTAGGTGCGTACTGGGCTGAAAAATCACAACCGAAATCAAACCCAGATGCACTACTTGAGGCTTATTGGGCATGCAGTTGGCAAGCAGGGCAAGGCGTGCGTCCTAGTGGCTACGATGTATTAGCGCAAGCTGCATCAGGCTGTGTTTATATTAATAATCATGCCGTATTGGGTGCATATGCTTGGCCATTTACGGATATGGCGTTTATTTTATTGCATACCGGCGACAAGCTTGCAACACATCATCATCTCCAAGACATACGTTTGACAGAAGCCATGACGGAACTTAGTTCAATTGCCTTGTCAGGACATGAGGCTTTTTTGCGCGCAGACAGTACGCAATTAATCAAAGCGGTGCAAGCCTATCATGAGGCACTAACCGCACTGGATTTAGTGGCTGAGAGAACAAAGCAGCAACTGGCAAACTTAGCCCAGGATCAGGATGTTTTAGCTTGTAAAGGGTGTGGGGCGATGGGAGCGGATGTCTTGTTTGCACTTGTCCCAAGCCAACAGCTCTTAGCGTGTAAAAAACGTTTTGATTTGGCGGGTTGGGCTGTTTTAGCTACATCAAACGATCTTTATGTTAAAAAAAACGAAAAGAATACCAACAGGATGCCATTCACCCCTTGATATTCTCGTGTGATCCGGTATGATCTCTTCGTCTTTGGGGCCGTTAGCTCAGTTGGTAGAGCAGAAGACTTTTAATCTTTTGGTCATAGGTTCAAATCCTATACGGCCCACCATCCCAAAGCGTTAGAAGACAAGATACACATTAGGGCCGTTAGCTCAGCTGGTAGAGCAGAAGACTTTTAATCTTTTGGTCATAGGTTCAAATCCTATACGGCCCACCATCCCAAAGCGTTAGAAGACAAGATACACATTAGGGCCGTTAGCTCAGCTGGTAGAGCAGAAGACTTTTAATCTTTTGGTCATAGGTTCAAATCCTATACGGCCCACCATATACACCCATCTTTAATGCGCTCGTAGCTCAGTTGGATAGAGTACTTGGCTTCGAACCAAGGTGTCGGGAGTTCGAATCTCTCCGAGCGCACCATTAAAATCAATATTCTCAATTTAAAATTCAAGATTATTTATTGATACCGCACGATTTGGTATAATCGAGCTTAAGGACGGAACTCGAACGTAGCTACTCCAACGGGAAGAATATTAAGATGGATAATTCCATACTGATCTATGAAACAAAGGACGGTCAAATTAGAACGGAAGTTACGTTAAATAATGACTCTGTTTGGATGTCACAGATTCAGTTGAGTGAGCTTTTTGGAACGAAACGACCAGCCATTACTAAGCACTTAACTCAAATATTTAAAGACCAAGAATTGAGTGAGAATTCAGTATGTTCCATTTTGGAACGTACTGCGGCGGATGGTAAATGCTATAAAACAAAATTTTATAATTTAGATGCAATTATTGCTGTTGGATATAGGGTAAATTCAAAAAAAGCTACTCAATTTAGAGTTTGGGCAAGCAAAGTGCTTAAAGAATATTTGCTTCAAGGTTATGCACTCGACCAAGAACGTTTAAATAAACAGAAACATCAGCTTCAAGAGTTGCAGAAGACAATTAATTTGTTTCAAGAAGCTCAATCTAAACGCTTAAGTCAATCCGAAGCTACGGGGCTTTTAAGTGTACTCACAGATTATGCGCATAGTTTTGTTTTATTAAATCAATATGACACAGGTAATTTTCCAGAAGGTGGTTTGAATACAAATATTACTGTTGAAATAACGGTCGTTGAAGCTATGGCAGCAGTTCATGATTTGAAACAAAATCTGATGGCTCAACAAGAAGCGACCGAATTATTTGGTCGTCCTAAAGACCAAGGTTTTGCAGGGATATTAGGTAATATTGTGCAAAGTTTTGGTGATGAATATTTATATCCAAGCATTGAGGAGCAAGCGGCACATCTGCTTTATTTTATTATCAAGAATCATCCTTTTACTGATGGGAATAAACGCATTGGTGCCTTTATGTTTGTCTGGTTTTTGCAACGGAACCAACATCATTTAAAAGCAACAGGTGACTCTAAGATTAATGATAATGCGTTGGTTGCCATTGCATTGTTGGTTGCGCAAAGTGATCCCGCACAAAAAGATACCATGACCAAATTGATTGTAAATTTAATCAAAGATGCATAAATTTCAAAGTAATTAATGGAAATAAATATTGCTCATTAAAACACCTTCGTGGTAAAGTTTCTTTCAATAAAATATTTTGGTAATTATCATGAGTTACTCACCTTACGCACGGGCCTCCTTAACAAGTCATATTATTTAACTCCTGCATAGCAATCTGATTTGCCCGAATGACCAATTTATATTTTATAGCAAAGTGGTTTAAGCCTGTTTTGAATTTGAGCATTTCAAGTTTGCAGTAGGCGATCATGGAGGCGTACATATGATTACATTGGGTTTTAACTTTTTTGGTTGGTGATTTTTCCAAGCTAGCATTTTGCTTAATTGATTTATGAAACTCTTCAATTCACCACCGTTTTTGGTAGACTTCATAAAGACGGTCAGCAGAACAGTGCATGTCATTAGAAACTAGAGAGTTACGGTCAAATGTGGTGTATGGCATTAGGCGGCCTTCCTGT